>Ga0137403_10000035_pt1 | contig 134803 bp, 104 predicted proteins | sample CZOMad2_1_16fung_FD_122057 | JGI IMG/M metagenome (GOLD analysis project Ga0137403, IMG submission 122057) | Vadose zone soil fungal communities from Angelo Coast Range Reserve, California, USA - CZOMad2_1_16fungal (Hybrid Assembly) | ecosystem: Environmental > Terrestrial > Soil > Vadose... | reverse complement strand
GAAGCGATGGGCTCCGTCTTCACCAACAAGTACGCGGAAGGCTATCCCGGCAAGCGCTACTACGGCGGCTGCGAAGTCACGGACAAAGCCGAACAGCTCGCCATCGACCGCGCCAAGTCTCTCTTCGGCGCCGAGCACGCCAACGTGCAATCGCACTCCGGCACGCAGGCCAACGTTTCCGTTTACATGAGCGCGCTCCAGCCCGGCGACACCGTTCTCGGCATGAATCTTTCTCACGGCGGCCACCTCACCCACGGTCATCCGCTCAACTTCTCCGGCCGCATGTACAAATTCATCGCCTACGGCGTGCGCCAGGACACCGAGCAAATTGACTACGACGAAATTGACCGCCTCGCCGCCGAGCACAAACCCAAGATGATCGTCGCGGGCGCCAGCGCCTATTCGCGCATCATTGACTTCGAGCGCATCGCCAAATCCGCCCGCGCTAACGGTGCGCTTTTCTTCGTGGACATGGCCCACATCGCCGGACTCGTCGCAGCAGGCGTTCATCCAAGCCCGATTCCTCACGCCGATTTCGTCAGCACCACCACGCACAAAACCCTGCGCGGCCCGCGCGGCGGCCTCGTCATGTGCAAAACGCAATTCGCAAAGGAACTCGACAAGCTCACATTCCCCGGACTGCAAGGCGGCCCGCTTGTTCACACCATCGCTGCAAAAGCCGTTTGCCTGAAAGAAGCCACCGAGCCCAGTTTCAAGGACTACCAAAAACAAGTCGTCGCCAACACAAAGGCCGTGGCCGCTGCCGTTGCCAAGCGCGGTTTCCGCATCGTCTCCGGCGGCACGGACAATCACCTTTTCCTGATTGAAGTCCACCCGCGCGGCATCACCGGCGGCGACGCTGAAAAAGCCCTCGACCGCGCCGGCATTACCGTGAACAAAAATTCCATCCCCTTCGATCCCCTGCCCCCGATGAAGGCCGGAGGCATTCGCCTCGGCGCGCCGTCCGTCACCACGCGCGGCATGCGCGAGCCGGAAATGGAACTCATCGGCAACTGGATCGCCGACGTCATCGGCAGCGTGACCAGCGCGGGCGGCAACACCGAAGTCGAACAAAAAATTCGCGCGCAAGTGGCGGAGCTTGCCGCGAAATTCCCCATCTACGAAGCGCGCGTGCGTGGAAGACAGGTCGCTGGCACCGCGCGGGGATAATGTAGGGGACGTCTTCTGAGACGGCCCATCCGAGGAAAAAATGACAACCTCCGCCGCCGCGAAGCAAAAACTTCCCGGCATCGTGGAAGCCACGGCCGATTTTGAAAAGTGGCTCGCCAATCATCTTCCAATCGTCAAGCAGGACCTGAAGACGAAGCACGAGCAGATGGCCCGCGCGGCATTCCCCTTTTTCCGCGCAACGTTTTACCGCTGGCTGCAGCTCTGGCCGCATCTCTGCCATGACCTCGCCGCTGCGCCTTCCGTGCTCGCCGTCGGCGATCTCCACATCGAGAACTTCGGCACCTGGCGCGACCTCGAAAGCCGCCTCATCTGGGGCGTCAATGACTTGGACGAGGCCTGGCCCGCCGCTTACACGATTGACCTCGCCCGCCTCGCCACCAGCGCCTATCTGGCCGTCGAGGAGGAGCACCTGTGCCTGCGCCGCCGCCACGGAGCCGAGGCTATAGAGGCGGGCTACCGTGCCGGAATAGAGGGGGGTGGGGAGCCTTTCATCCTTGCCGAAAAGCACCAGTGGCTGCGTTTGATGGCCCTGGGGGAATTGCGCGACCCTGTGCATTTCTGGGCGAAGATGGCTGGCCTGCCCGAGTACAAAGGCGAAGTGCCTCAAGAGGTACAAAAACTAATCGAAGACGCGCTACCCTCGCCAAAGCAGAATTACCAACTGAAGCGCCGCATCGCCGGCCTCGGCAGCCTCGGGCATCCGCGGATTTTGGCGCTCACACAATTGCGTGGAGCGTGGATCGCACGCGAAGTGAAAGCAATCCGGCCGTCGGCATGGGTTTGGGCAAAGGGTAGCGACGAGCTGCACATTTATGGCGCGAAACTTGCCGAGGGCGCGATTCGCGTGAGAGATCCTTTCGTCGGTTTTTCGGATCATTGGCTGGTGCGGCGACTCGCGCCGGACTGTTCGCGGATTGAGCTTGCTTCTTTGCCGCAAAAACGCGACGAAGAAAAATTGCTCTACGCGATGGGCCGCGAGATTGCGAATATGCACTTCGGACGTCCGCGCGCGATTGCCGCGGTGAAAAATGATCTGGCGAAACGCAAGGGCCGCTGGCTGCACAAAGCGTCCAAAGCGATGCTCGCGGCGACGCTGGAAGATTGGAAAGTTTGGCGCAAATCCGCGCGCAATTAGTGTCAAAATCCACCTGACCTTAATTGGCGCATCGGTCGAAAGTGCAAATGTCCCAAGACTGTCCCTCCGTCCAGTAGATTCCTAGCCAACACACGCGTACTTTCCCAACTGATGTTATTCGAAACCGCTCTCGCCTTGCTGTTCCCCGCGCTCTGCATCCTCGTGGTGGCAGGAAAGATCGTGCCTGGCTGGCCAAGCGCGATGTCGGCGGCGGCGCGCAATCCGCGGCGACGAGTCGGTGCTTCCCGGGTGTCAATCTAACGCGCTGCCAAGGCGCAATTTTGACGAGGTGGTCCATGATGGATACTGAAGCATTCCGCGAGTTCAAGCAGGGGCTGACGCTGCTGCGCGACAACTTTGCGGGAAAAGCCTTGCCGCACATGAAGCGTGCGGTCGAGCTGGAAAAGAACAACCCTTATTACATGTCCTACCTGGGCGTGGTTTTGGCGCGCTCGGAAAAGAAGTGGGGCGAAGCGGAAAAGCTTTGCGACGGCGCGGTGCGGCTGAAGCGCAATCAGGCCCAGCTCTATTTGAACCTGGCGGAAGTTTATGCCACCGCCGGGCGCCGCGATGAAGCCGTGGAAGCCCTCCAGGCAGGACTGAAATACGCTCGCCGCGATATCCGGCTGAATATCGCGATGAACAAACTCACGAAGCGTCGTTCACCGGTGTTTTCATTCCTGAGGCGGCAGCACCCGATCAATCGCGGCCTTGGAAAAATCCGGCACCAGACGCTGAATTTGATCGGAAAAACGTAATAAAAATCGAGTTTCCCCAACCCCCCAAACACGGGAAAGGGCGGTCTGAGATTTTCAGACCGCCCTTTCTTGTTTTTGCTGAAAGGCTTTTACCCGCGCACGCGGTGCGATTTTAGCGCGGCGGAGTATAGAACGAATACGAATGCTGCTGAATCCCCATCTCCATCAGGATCTTGATGCCGACGCCGGTCAGGCCATTCGGCCGCGGATCCATGCGTACTACTTCCGCGAGGTACTCGCGGCTGGTGGACGCGGGGTCCCCGGAGTAGGGCATGGTGACGAAAAGGCGAAGGCCAATTTCGTAGCACTTTTCGCTGGTCTGGAAATAGACTCCGCCACGCGAAACGCTCATGGAGCCGCGGAGATCTTCGAAGTGATCCTTTTCCGGATCGGAGGGACGAATGCGCATCAGTTGCGTAATTCTGCAGCGGCGCGCGCCACGGCGCTCGGGCTGCGAATCGGGACGTGAAAATCGAACTGAGTTGCTGGGAGTCTTGCTCATCAAGTCCTGCGTAGCCATCTAAAGTTCACCCTAGAATTTACAACTAATCCTGGAAAAAGTGTACGAGGGGGTGCACACAAAACCCATAGACGAGCCGTACTCTGTGGAAACTGGGACTAGGGAAGGCGCGGTTAGTACGGAGGTACTACGGGGGCGAAGAAGGACCGAATTGAACCTGCTGCGGGGACAGGTACCGAATTGAGACCGCATCACGCTCTTGCGATTCAGCGCCGTTCGTAAGTCGAGCTTTTGCAGGCAGATAAGGAAGGAGAAAAACGGTGCGACATTTGCGCTAGGAGTCTGAATTGCTTTGGAAGAACGCCGCGATTGGTTCTCGCAAATTGAAGTTTCGGCAATGCGCAGTTTGCATGAGGAGGGTGGCGATGAACGGAGTGGCCCGGGCGCGTGTGGGAATATTAGAAACCTCCTCAAAGAATCCAAAAGCAAAAGAGATTTCGAAGACTGGAAGGATCCGCGTGTACGCGCACGCGGACACGGTTTTCTTGCAGGAGCGGCTGGCGCGCGCACTCGGGAGTGAAAAAGACTTTGAAGTTGTGATGGAAGCGGCTTCCGCGACCGAAAGCAGGAAGAATGCATCTTCTCGCGCGGAAACGGAAATTCTAGTGATGTTCTCGTCCGGGCTGGTGCCCGAGGATCTGCACCGCGTACATGGCTGGAAAATGGCGATGCAAGAATTGAAGGTTTTGCTGCTGGGCGCCTCCCAAAACGAGGCGATTTTTTGCAGTACGTGCGCGGCGGAATCAACGGATTCCTGCCGGCGGATTCGGCGGCAAAAGAGCTCGTCGCGGCGGTTCGCGATCTAGGCAACCGAGACGCCGTTTGCAGCGGAGCGCGGTGCGCGATTTTATTCCGGTATTTTGAAAAGGAAGCGGAGACACTCCCGTCCGCGGCGCTGCATCGCGATCGTGGCTTGACGCGGCGTGAGCAACAATTGATTCCGCTGCTGCCACGCGGACTGACGAACAAGGAAATTGCCAATCATTTTTCGCTGTCCGAACAGACCGTGAAAAATCATCTCTACCGCATGAAACGCAAAATCGGGGCGCACGGCCGGCTGGAAATTGTGGACGTATGCAGGCAACACGGATTTCCCGCCTGATTTGGCCCTTCGTTTTTCTCCTCGACAGTTCCCTTCGCGAAGATGACTTCCGCGGTGTAATTATGCGATTCTTCCAGCGCAGAGCTACACGGAGCGGCGCGAATGCTGAAGAAATTCAAGGATTTGACCGAGCGCGAAATCTTGGCGCTGGCGATTCAAAACGAAGAAGAAGACGGAAGAATTTTCGGTGAGTTCGCGGACCAATTGCGCGAATCGTATCCCGCGACGGCGCAGATGTTCGAGGAGATGCGCAAAGAAGAAGCGGCGCATCGCGACCGTTTGTTTGCGACATTCCGCGAGCGTTTTGGAGATCACATTCCGCTGATCCGGCGCGAAAACGTGAAGGGCTTTTTGCAGAGAAAGCCGCTGTGGCTGGTGCGGCCGCTGGGCGTGAATGCGGCGCGAAAACACGCGCAGATGATGGAAATGGAGGCGGTGCGTTTTTACCAGAAGGCTGCGAGTCGAGTTTCTCATGCGCCGACGCGCGAGCTACTGAATAAATTGGCAGATGAAGAGAGAAAACACTCGACGACGGCCGGCGAATTGGAAGAAAAACACCTGACGGAGCAGGCGCGCGCGCAGGAAGACAAATCGCACGAAAAATTGTTCTTATTGCAAGTGATTCAGCCGGGACTTGCGGGCTTGATGGACGGTTCGGTTTCGACGCTGGCGCCTCTTTTTGCGGCGGCGTATGCGACGCACCGGACGTGGGATGCGTTTTTGGTGGGACTTGCGGCTTCGTTGGGCGCGGGCATTTCGATGGGATTTGCGGAATCGCTCTCCGATGACGGCTCATTGACGGGGCGCGGCTCGCCGTGGATTCGCGGAGCGGCAACAGGATTGATGACAACAGCAGGGGGATTAGGGCACACGCTTCCCTTCATGATCAAAGATTTTCGTGTAGCGATGACGGTGGCAATTCTGGTGGTCGCCGTGGAGCTGGGAACGATCAGTTTTGTGCGGCACAAGTATATGGACACGCCGTTTTTGCAGGCCGCGTTTCAAGTGGTGGTGGGCGGAGTTCTTGTGTTCTTGACAGGAATCTTGATCGGCAGTTCGTGAGGGATTGCCGACACTCGAAGTGTACCCCTTTGGTGTCACGAGTTCGTCTATTCGAAGAAAGCCATTACGGCTTGAGGAAACTGGTAAGGGGTTTACCTAACAAGAGCTCTTTTAAGGTGTTTACCGTATTGAGGTCATAGATATTCGGAGTGACAATTTCCCAGATGTCTACTTCTACCGATAGCTGAAGTCGCTTCATTTCCGTAGAAAGTGAAGGACGGACGACTTCTGAATGCGCTTATCAAGCCCGGGAGGGCCCAGGTGCAAACCACGGGCGTCAGGGAACGCATCTTCATCTGTCAAAATCCAGCTTGCCGGAAGGAAATCATCGAGACGAGTTCCTCACGTCCGGCAAACGGCGCGAGACCCCGTTGTACCTGCGGGGGAGAAACAAAGCGGGCATATTCCAAGCCAATAGTGTCAGAGGCTCGCAGAAACGTGGGCGACGACCACCTGGGAAGATAGCAACGGTCGAAGAATTTTTTTGCTTGAAGCATTCCTTCGCAGATCCTTTCACGCACAAATCTTAAACCCGGGAACAAGCCACTGATTCGGTTATAAAACGCCGCGCTAATGCGTATGCCCAAGAGAGGCCGGGTATGGCTACGAAGCGGGCGACCGCAAGAATTATGTGGGTTGCGGTGATTTTTCTGGCGTTTATTGGCGTGGCGGTCGCGGCACGGCGGACGATTGTGCTGATACGACCGGGCGCGATGAGTGCGAATAAGAATCCGGCGGCGGGACTGGACGAGCATTTTGCGAAAGAAAGGGCGCTGACACTGCTCCACGTGATTCCGGGAATGCTATTCATGGTGCTGGGGCCGCTGCAATTTGTGAGAAGCTTACGAGAGAAACATCCCGACGTGCACCGGTGGAACGGGCGGATTTTTTTGACGGCAAGCGCTGTGATTGGAATCACAGGACTAGCGATGGCGCTACGTGGGACAGTCGGCGGCTGGGATGAAAAGTCGGCGATTCTGATTTTTGGCAGCTTCTTTTTGTTTTCGCTGGGCAAGGCGCTTTGGCACGCGATGCATCGCGAGTTTGCGAAACACCGCGAATGGATGATTCGCGGATACGCGGTTGGCTTGGCGGTAGCGACGATCCGGCCCATCATGGGGAGCTTTTTTGCTTTTGCGCTGATCCATGGACAGACGCCGGAGCCGAGCAAATTTTTTGGGACGGCGTTCTGGATTGGGTTTATAGCGCAGGCGACCGTGGCGGAGATTTGGGTCCGGCGGACGAGGCCCGCAGCGTTTGCAGGGCTGGCCGCGCAGAGTCCAGGCTGATTCTTTGCGACAAAAGATGCCTGGCATATAAGCAGGCGATCATTGCTAATACAAATATTAATCGTCATTTAGCTTGACTCGGTAAAACCTGTACGGCACCATTCGAGCGGGTCCCCCATCCGCCCCCGAATGGAACGCTCTTGGCCGTGCACGCGTCAAATAAGAGCTGTCCAAGCGATCTCCCCAGTCCCGGGAGCCCAAGTTGGAAACAAAAGCAGCGAATGCACGACGCTACATTTGTCTGAACCCTGCCTGCAGAACCGTATTTGAGCTCAGGGGAAACCACCGCTCCGATAGCAACGAGCTGCCCCGGTGTGTTTGCGGAGGGGTGATGAAGCGAGTTTATACAAAACCCGTTTTGTGGGTATCCGAAGTTGCCAGCACCGGAACGTGCGGCGCAGGCCGAAGTAAGCGCGGCTGATTTGCGCGATTGATCCAGCGATCCCGGCGCTGGAAGCAACTCCGATTACCAACGCGGCCCAGTCCTTCGTTGCGCCGATGGAGAGATGTCACTATGAAAGAGCTTTTTAGAGACCTGGGAATGGGACTTTCCTGCATTTTGCTGCTTTCCGGTGCGTACTTAATTTACGACGCCGTTTCCAACCTAAATCATGATTCGGGCCTGATTCTTCTGCTTGGAGCCGCTCTCAGTTCGCTGGGGCTCGTTCTGGGGCATTCTTCCGCGCGGCTGGCGTATTCCGTTCGCGAGTGGAAACGCCACATGCAGGATCCTCGCTGAGATTCCGGAAGAGTGGCTGTAGCGTGCGCCATGAAAAAACGCTGCTAATTGGCGGACGCCGCCAGAAGTTTTACCAAATCATAGAGAAAAGCCTGACCTTCGTAGAAGGATTGCACGAGGATGCGCTCGTCGCGGCCATGGAAGCGGATGTCGTCGCGCGCGATGAAGATACCCTGTACGCCGTAGGTGGGAATGCCTGCAACGCGGAGGCTGCGGCCGTCCGTGGCACCCATGACCATGGTGGGGACGATGGGAAGGCCGGACCACATTTTTGACGTGACGCGAGTGGCTGCTTCGAGAACATCCGGACGGAGGGGTGAGGAAGGGCCGCGGTCCGGCGAGCCAATGACTTTCGCGGAAACCTGATCGTCGGCGAAAACTTTCTTCAAAGTGTCTTCGACGTATTGCGGCGAATCTTCGGGCAGAACGCGGCAGTTGACGTTAGCGGCGGCGAGTTGGGGAAGCGCATTCAGCGCGTGGCCGCCTTCCAGCATCGTGGCGACGCAGGTCGTGCGCAGGACGGCATTGTAAGCGGGAGCGAGCGCGGCGACGCGCTGCATCGCTTCCCGCGAACCATCCGCGACCTTAAGCAAGTCCTGCTTTTCGGGGCCAGTGGAAATTTCTCCCATACGGCGAAAGTAGGCGGAAGTGACGTCGTTGGTTTTGAGGGGAAAGCCAAAATCAGCGAGACGCGAGAGCGCGCCGGCAAGGTGATAGATGGCGTTGTCCGCGACAGGCAACGAACTGTGGCCGCCTTTGTTGCGGACCTCGAGACGGAAATTCATCACGTACTTTTCGCTTACCTGAAGATAGTTCGCGACGTGCTTGCCGTCGACGATTTCTCCCCAGCCGCCTTCATTGAGGCAAAACTCCGCGTCAATCAGGTCGAGATGATTTTTGATGAGCCAATCCACGCCGTTGAACGAACCGCCGCCTTCTTCATCGGCGGTGAGGGCGACGATGATGTCGCGGCCGGGAACGAAACCTTCCTTCTTGTACTGAATTAAATTGGCAATCCAGATGGCGGCCTGGGCTTTGTCGTCGCCGGTGCCGCGGCCATAAAAGTAGCCGTCTTTTTCAAGGAGCTGGAAGGGATCGATGCTCCAGTCTTCGCGTTTGGCTTCGACGACGTCAATGTGCGCGAGCAAGAGAATGGGCTTGCCCTTACCGGTTCCGTGATAGCGGACGACAAGATTGAATTTTTTCGGGCTGGCCCCGCCGAGGAAAATATCTTTGTCGGGAAAGCCGGCAGCTTTGAGGCGAGCGGCGGCGGCTTCGGCGACAGGCGTCGTGGAGCCGGTGGTGAAGCCGGACGGGATTTCGATGAATTGTTTGTAGATGTCGCGGGCGAGTTGTTTTTCGGAGTCGGAGCGAAGAGTTTGCGCGGAAACGAACATCGCGCACGACATAAAAATCGCGAGAACTGAGAATTTTGTGATTTTTTGCATGCGGGATTGTTTCATGGGATGGGGAGACGCGCAAGACGGAGGCGGCGCGGGAATTATTCGAGGGAAAAGTGGACCCTACAACTCCCGAATTTTGCGCAAGCGAGCTTAGTCGGTGTGGGCGGGGAGTGGGAAGCGATGCGAGTGGCGGGCGGCGCGGCGGCCACGGAGCCAGAGCTGCAAGCGATCCATGTAGAGATAAACGACGGGTGTGGTGAAGAGAGTAAGAAGCTGGCTGAGGATGAGGCCACCGACGATGGCGATGCCGAGAGGCCGACGGAGTTCGGCGCCGGTGCCGCGGCCGAGTGCGAGAGGAAGCGCGCCGAGGAGCGCGGCCATGGTGGTCATCAGAATTGGCCGGAAACGCAGCAGGCATGCTTTGTGAATGGATTCAACAGGCGAAAGGCCTTCCTGCGTTTCGGCTTGCACGGCGAAGTCGATCATGAGAATGGCATTCTTCTTGACGATGCCAATAAGCAGGATAATTCCGATTAGCGCAATGAGGGTGAGTTCGGTTTTGAAAAGCATCATGGTGAGGAGAGCGCCGACACCAGCGGACGGAAGCGTGGAAAGAATCGTGATGGGATGGATAAAACTTTCGTAGAGGATGCCGAGAATGATGTAGACGGCGGCAAGGGCCGTGATGACGAGAACCAAAACCGAGGATTGCGAATCCTGAAAGGCCTGCGCTGTGCCTTGAAAACCGCCATGCACGCTGGGCGGCATGTGAATTTGCGCTTGCGTTTCCTGAATGCGCTTGACGGCGTCGCCGAGGGGCAAGGAGGGCGCGAGGTTGAAGGAGAGCGTGATCGAAGGAACGAGGCCCTGGTGATTGACGGACAGCGAAGTGTTGGACGGGCCGTAGTGGGCGAAGGAGCTGAGGGGGACAACTTTGCCGGTGTTCGAAGCTGCGTAAATATGATCGAGGCCGTCGGGACTTTCGGTGTATTGCGATTGAACGTCGAGAACGACGTGGTACTGATTCAGGCCCTTGTAAATGTTTGAGACTTGGCGCTGGCCGAACGCGTCGCTGAGCGTGTTGTCTATGTCCTGCAAAGAGACTCCGAGACGCGAAGCGGTGTCGCGATCGATTACGACTGTGCTTTGCAGGCCACGCACTTGCTGGTCAGAGTTGGCGTCATTGATGCCGGGAATTTTCTTGATAGCTTCGAGAAGCTTAGGCGCCCATTCGTTGAGTTCGTTGAGGTTTTCCGCCTGCAGCGTGTACTGATATTGCGCGGCGCCGAAACGTCCGCCGATGGTCAGGTCCTGCACGGATTGCATGTAGAGCGAAGCGCCGGGAATTTTGGCGGCTTTGCGACGGATGCGCGCGATGACTTCATCGGAGCTCAACTTGCGCTCTTCGAGAGGCTTGAGTTGCGCGAACATGCGCGCTGTGCCGGAACCGCCGCCACCGCCGACGAACGAAGTAGCGGTGTCCACGGCAGGATCCTGCAAGACCAGATTTGTAAATTCCTTGAGCTTAGCGGACATGTTGGCGAAAGAAGTGTCTTGATCGCCCTGAATGGAGCCGTTGACGCGGCCGGTGTCCTGCTGCGGGAAGAAGCCCTTGGGGACGATGTAGAAGAGATACCCGTTAACGCAGACGGTTGCAATGGTGATGAGCAGAACGGCGACTTGACGGCGCAAGACGACGCGGAGGCAGCGGTCGTAAATGCGGACGAGACCGTTGAAGGCACTTTCGGCGAGACGATACGCAAAATTGTGTTTCCCGTCCTCATGGCGAAGGAAGCGCGCGCACATCATGGGCGTGGTGGTAAGCGAGACGACCATGGAAACGGCAATGGCGACGGTGAGCGTGACCGCAAATTCGCGAAAGAGGCGGCCAACGATCCCCGGGAAAAGCAAAATCGGAATGAAAACGGCGACGAGCGAGGAGCTCATAGAGAGAACAGTGAAACCGATTTCGCTGGCGCCCTTCATGGTGGCGGCGAAGGGTTTCATGCCGGCTTCGATGTGGCGGGCGATGTTTTCGATGACGACGATGGCGTCGTCCACGACGAAGCCAGTAGAGATCGTGAGCGCCATGAGGGAAAGGTTGTCGAGGCTATAGCCGCAGAGATACATCACACCGAACGTGCCTATGAGGGAAAGCGGAACAGCGATGCTGGGAATGACCGTGGCCCAGACGTTACGGAGAAAAACGAAGACGACGAGAATCACGAGCGAGATGGAGATCAGAAGCGTGATTTCGACGTCGTGAATAGAAGCGCGAATCGTCGTGGTGCGATCCATGGCGACGCGGAGATGGAGCGAAGGAGAGATGGAAGCGCTGAGCTCCGGCATGAGCGCCTTGATGCGGTCCACGGTTTCGATCATGTTGGCGCCGGGCTGGCGAAAAACGGCCAGGATGACGCTCGGCTCGCCGAAGGAAAGGCCGAGATTGCGAAGATCTTCGACGGAATCGGTGACGGTGGCGATGTCTCTCAGGCGAACGGGAGCGCCGACGTGGCCGGCGACGATGAGCGGGTCATATTCGTAGGCTTTGAAGAGCTGATCCGTATCCGCGATGGTGACGGAGCGATTGTCGTCAGAGAGCGAACCTTTGGCGAGATTGGCGTTGGCGCTGCGGAGCGCGGTGCGTACTTGTTCGAGGCTGATGCCGTAGCTGTTGATTTGGTCGGGATTGATGCTGACGCGGACCGCGGGACGCGAGCTGCCCCACGTGAAGACTTGGCCGACACCTTCTACCTGCGCGAGTTTTTGTGCGAGGATGGAATCGGCTGCGTCGTAAATCTCAGCGGGCTTGACGTTCGTCGAGGTGAGGGAAAGCAGCAGGATGGGCGCGTCGGCGGGATTCACTTTGCGATAGCCGGGCTGGCCGGGAAGATCGGCGGGAAGCTGGCTGCGCGCGGCGTTGATGGCGGCCTGAACGTCGCGGGCGGCGGCGTTGATGTCGCGATTGAGATCGAACTGGAGAACGATGCTGGTATTTCCGTAGGTGCTCGAGGAAGTCATTTGCGTGACGCCGGAAATATGGCCGAGATAGCGCTCGAGCGGAGCGGCAACGTTGGAAGCCATCGTTTCCGGGCTTGCGCCGGGAAGGCCTGAGCCGACGGCGATGGTCGGAAAATCAATTCTCGGGAGCGGGGCGACAGGAAGAAATTTGAACGCGACGGCGCCGGAAAGAAAAATCGCGATCGTGAGCAGAGTCGTCGCAACGGGGCGGCGAATAAAGGGCGCGGAGAAGTTGGAAGAAAAATTCACGCGCTAATCTCCGGGGGCGGGCTCGTCAATGGGATTGCCGATGCGGAATGTGAAGCGATGAGCCAGCCAATCGAATGCGAGATAAACAACAGGCGTCGTGTAGAGCGTAAGAATTTGGCTCAAGATGAGGCCGCCGACGATAGTGATGCCGAGTGGACGACGCAGCTCGGAGCCAACGCCTGAACCGAGCGCGAGCGGCAAGCCGCCGAGAAGCGCAGCCATCGTGGTCATCATGATGGGGCGGAAGCGGAGGAGACACGCTTCGTAAATGGCGTCGAGCGGAGTTTTGCCTTCGACACGCTCCGCTTCGAGAGCGAAGTCAATCATCATGATGGCGTTTTTCTTGACGATACCGATGAGCAGAATGATGCCGATGAGAGCGACGATGCTGAATTCCGAGCGGCACAGCAGCAGCGCGAGAATGGCGCCAACGCCGGCGGACGGAAGCGTGGAAAGAATCGTAATCGGGTGAATGAAGCTTTCGTAGAGAATGCCCAGAACGATGTACACCGTAACAAGCGCGGCGAGGATGAGGATCGGTTCATTTGCGAGCGAATTTTGAAAGGCCGCAGCAGTGCCCTGGAATCTTCCCTGGATGCTGGGTGGCATATTTAAATCCTGCTTGGCCGCATTGATGGCATCCACAGCGTGGCCGAGTGAAGCGTCCGGCGCGAGGTTGAACGAAAAAGTGACCACGGGAAATTGGCCCTGGTGATTCAGGGTGAGGGGCGCGGCGTCCGTTTCGACGCGCGTGAAGGCCGTCATCGGAACTTGCGCACCGTTCGACGAGTGCACATAGATATTTTTGAGCGAATCCGGATTTTGCTGGAACTGCGGGTCCACTTCCATAACAACGTGATACTGGTTGAGCTGCGTGTAAATCGTGGATACCTGGCGCTGGCCGAAAGCATCGTAAAGCGCGTTATCAATGTCCGCGGGAAGAATACCGAGCCGCGCGGCGGAGTCGCGGTCAATGATGATGTTGAGCAGGAGGCCACCGCTCAAATTGTCGCTGGCGACATCGCGCAATTGTGGAAGAGATTTTAACTGCTGCAGGAAGCGCGGAACCCATGTGTTGAGCTCCTTCGCGTCAACATCCTCAAGGCTGTACTGAAATTGCGTGCGGCTGACGCGGTCCTCGACGGTGAGGTCCTGCACGGGCTGCATGAAGAGCGTAATGCCGTCCACTTTCTCGAGCTGCGGCTGCAAGCGGCGAATCACATCGCTCGCGCTGATCTTGCGTTGTGCAAGCGGCTTCAAATTCACCTGAATGCGGCCAGTGTTGAGCGTCGTGTTCGTCCCGTCAATGCCGATGAAGGAAGAGAGACTATCCACAGCCGGATCCTGGAGGATGACGTCCGCAAGCGCCTGCTGGTGCGCGGCCATCGCGCGAAAAGAAACGGATTGCGGCGCTTCAGAGATGCCGAGAATGACGCCGGTGTCCTGAACGGGGAAAAATCCTTTGGGGACGTAAATATAGAGAAGAATCGTGCCGACGAGCGTCGCGACCGTGATGAGAAGCGTTGTCGCGCGATATTGCAGAACGACTTTTAGCGTGCGGCCATAGAACGCGATGATGGAATTAAACGCGTGCTCGGATTTTCTGTAAAACCACGTTTGCTCTTCTTCTTTCTGGTGCCGCAGGAGTTTGGCGCTCATCATCGGCGTAAGCGTGAGCGAAACGACGGCGGAGACGAGAATGGTAACCGCGAGCGTGATGGCGAATTCGCGGAAGAGGCGGCCAACGATGTCACCCATGAACAAAAGCGGAATGAGTACGGCGATCAGTGAAACGGTGAGAGAGAGAATCGTGAAGCCGATTTGCTCGGAGCCTTTCAGCGCGGCCTGTAGCGGCGATTCGCCTTCTTCGATGTAGCGCGAAATGTTCTCGATCATGACGATGGCGTCGTCCACGACGAAACCGGTGGAAATGGTCAGCGCCATCAAGGAAAGGTTGTTCAAACTGAAGCCGAGCAGATACATCACGCCGAACGTGCCGACAATGGAGAGCGGAACCGCGACGCTGGGAATAATCGTGGCCCGGATGCTGCGCAGGAAAAGGAAAATAACCATCACGACGAGCGCGACGGTGAGCATCAGCTCAAACTGAACGTCTTCCACGGAAGCGCGAATCGTGGCCGTGCGGTCGGTAAGCGTCTGAACGTTCACGGATGCTGGAAGCGCGGCCTGCAACTGTGGAAGGATTTTCTTCACGCGATCCACGACACTGATGATGTTCGCGCCGGGCTGGCGTTGAATATTCACGATGACGGCGGGATTCTGGTTGGCCCATGCGGCTTGCATCGTGTTTTCCACGCCGTCGGCGACGCTGGCGACGTCCGTTAGGCGAACCGGCGCGCCGTTGCGATACGCGATAATGACGGAGCGATACGAAGCGCCGGAGATGAGCTGATCGTTTGCGGCGATGGTGACGGCTTGTTGCGGCCCGTCAAAAGTGCCTTTGGCGGAATTTACGTTAGCGGCGCCGAGCACGGTGCGCAAGTCCTCAAGGCTGAGGCCGTACGAAGCAAGCGCGGTTGGATTCGCTTGAATGCGCACGGCGGGGCGCTGGCCGCCGCTGATGCTGACGAGGCCCACTCCTGGCAACTGCGAAATTTTCTGCGCAAGGTTGGTGTCCGCAAGATCTTCGACACTGTAAAGCGGCAGCGACTTAGAGCTGAGAGCAAGCGTAAGAATCGGCGCGTCGGCAGGATTGACCTTACTGTAGATGGGCGGATTTGGAATTCCCACTGGAAGGAGATTCGACGCAGAATTGATGGCGGCTTGCACTTCCTGTTCGGCGATATCAATGTTCAAGTCGAGATTGAACTGCAGCGTGATAAGCGAGCTGCCGAAAGAACTCGTGGAAGTCATTTGCTGGAGGCCGGGGATTTGGCCGAACTGGCGCTCGAGCGGCGCGGTGACGGAAGAAGCCATCACGTCGGGACTGGCGCCCGGATAAAAAGTTTGAATTTGAATCGTCGGGTAATCCACTTGCGGAAGCGCGGAAACCGGCAATTGGCGGTACGCGACGTAACCCACAAGTAGGACGCCCACCATCAGGAGCGTGGTGGCGACCGGCCGCAAAATAAACGGCCGAGACAAACTCATTGCTTCTTGCCTCCGGTGTGCCCGGACTTACCTTGTTGAGGCGCGGTCTGCTGCTGGTTCGCCGCGGGCGCAGCGGACGAGTCCGAAGGCGCACTTCCCGCCGGGGAAGTATTCGGGACCACTTTGCTCGAGTCTTGCAGCTTGTCCTGACCATCCGTAACCACAACTTCGCCCGGCTTGAGTCCGGCGGACAGGCCGGCCGTATTGCCGGTCGTTTGTGCGATGGTGATAGGACGAATGTTCACCACATTTCCCTGCCCAACAACATAAACGTAAGTTCCTTGCGGACCGCGCTGGATCGCCGGAACAGGAACGAGCGTCAAACCTTTCCTCATGTCCACAAGAAGGTGCGCATTGACGAATTGGTTGGGAAAGAGGGCGTTGTCCCTGTTATCGAAGAGCGATTTGAGTTTGTAGGTTCCGGTGGTGAGATCGATCTGATTGTCGATAGTAAGAAGCTTGCCTGCGGTGATCTTGTACGTGTTGTCGCGGTCGAATGCGTCCACACTCAACTGAACGCCCTTGCGGAGCTTGTCGTACACCTGCGGAAGCTGATCCTGGGGCAAGCTGAAAACGACGGAAATCGGTTGAAGCTGCGTGATGACCACGAGCCCGTTGGCATCCGTGGCATGAATGATGTTGCCCGGGTCCACGAGACGCAGGCCAACGCGGCCGGAAAGCGGCGAAGTGATGCGGCAATACGTCAGCTGCAGCTTGGCGTTGTCAATTTGCGCCTGATCGGATTTGATGGCGCCGTCAAACTGGCCGACCTGAGCTTGCTGCGTATCGAGCTGCTGCTTGGGAATGACGCCTTCCTTGTACAGCAACTGAAAGCGTTCGTAATTGACCTCCGCGTCGCGCCGCTGCGCTGTATCTTTGGCGAGTTGGCCTTCCGCCTGTTCCAGCTGAACTTGAAAGGGGCGCGGATCGATTTCCGCCAGCAGTTCGCCCTGCTGAACGAACTGGCCTTCCTTAAACGCGACATTGATTAGCTGACCATCCACGCGGCTGCGCACCGTTACCGTGTTAAGCGGAGTGACGGTTCCAAGGCCGTTGAAGTAAACGGGAAGATCGCCAGACTGCGCAGTGGCAACAACAACAGGAACGGAATAATTTCCCGCGCCGCCCGCGCCCCGCGATTTGCCGCCTCCGCCAGGCGCAGCGGCGGCGTCCTGAGATTTGTTGTGCGAGCTGCGATAATACCAGTAGCCCCCGGCGGCAATCGCGAGCACAACGAGCCAGATCCACCAGCGCGAGCCGGAGGCAGAATTGGCTCGCACGGTGCTCCCGGTGGCGCTGCCCGGCTCGGGCAGGTCTAAGGAGTTCAACTGGCTCATTCAATAGCTCCTGTTTTCAATTAGCGGAGTGAGAGCACGTCCGCCGTAGGCGGGACGACCGTTCCATCTGCGCCGTGGTGCATCTGCCCGAATCGGCAGACTACAACAAAAAGATGACCACGCATAGGTTGGACGGCAGTGGCGGGAAAATGGTTACGGAATGACATTTCTTGCGTGGCCAGGCGAAGAGACGCGCTATAGTGCTTGCCCTAAGGCCTTATCTCATAAGGAGAATTTGGCAATGGTGAAGGCATTGCTCGTGGGGATCGTCCTGGGCGTACTGATTGTGGCAGGGGGAGTCTATTTTTACTTTGCATCGGGCCGCGCACCGGTGGCGACGGCAGGACCGGAGATGCCGTTCGAACGGAGAATGGCGAAAATGGCATTGCATGCGTATCTCGACAAGCTGCCTCATCCATCGCCGCAAGTTCCCGCGGATGAGAAGAATCTGATGGAAGGCGCGAAAGTTTACAAGGAGCATTGCGCCGTGTGTCATGGACTGCCCGGCCAAGCTCCGACTGCGATTGCTGAGGGAATGGCGCCACGGCCGCCGCAACTCTTTAAGGGCGCTGGCGTGACGGATGATGATGAATGGGAGTCCTACTGGAAAGCAGAGGGCGGAATCCGCATGACGGGAATGCCGGGGTTTAAAGGCAAGCTGACGGAACCTCAGATTTGGCAAGTAGTTGTGCTTGTGAAAAATGCCGACAAAATTTCGCCTGCAGTCAGGGCGGAACTCGCGGGAACGGCGCCCGCGCCAACTGCAGCTCCAGCTCAAGCTCCGGCAAAATAACGCGCCGCTAAGTTAAGACCTATTTTAGATACCGCCGTCTAACCTAGCGGAGAATTTTGTCCACTCGCCCGCTGCGAAAGTGCTCCTTTGCGGAAGAGCAAGGTGTACAATGCCGGGCGGGGTAGGGTTCTTTTTTGCTAATCATCGCTTCACGAAACGCGAAATTTCCTGAAAATTATTCTTGAGGGGCAAGAACGATGCTCAATCGTCGAATCCAGTCTGTCGTCCTAAGTGTGATCGTGTGTTTGTGTTTTGCGGGAATGGCCAAGGGGCAAACGAAATTGCTGCGCTTCCCGGACGTGCACGGGGACAAAGTGGTGTTCACCTACGGCGGAGATTTGTGGACGGCGTCCACGTCCGGCGGGATGGCAACGCGTCTGACGTCGCATCCGGGGCTGGAACTGTTTGCGAAGTTTTCTCCCGACGGAAAATGGATTGCCTTCACCGGACAATACGACGGCGACGAACAGGTTTACGTGATTCCCTCGACGGGCGGCATCCCGAAACAACTGACGTTTTATCCGGCGCGCGGGCCGCTGACGCCGCGCTGGGGTTACGACAATCAGGTCTATGGATGGTCGCCCGACGGGAAATCCGTGCTGTTTCGTTCGTTGCGGGAACATTTTGATCTTGGCGACAGCCGCCTTTACACCGTGAGCGTAGACGGCGGAATGCCGCAAGCGCTGCCGATGCCAAAATCGGGCGCGGGCGATTTTGCGCCGGATGGAAAGAAAGTCGTGTACTCGCCGCTGTTCCGCGATTTCCGCACGTGGAAGCGCTATTCCGGCGGATGGGCGCAGCAACTTTATATTTTTGATTTGAGCTCGCACGCCGCGGAAAAGATTACGGAGGATCCGCGAGCGCATCGCGATCCGATGTGGGTCGGGACGAAGATTTTTTATTCCTCGGACAAAGACGACACGCTAAATCTCTACGTCTACGATCCCGCCACGAAAAAAACGGATCAACTGACGCACAGCAAGAAATGGGATTTGCGCTGGCCGAGCACGGATCACAAGAATCAGATTGTTTATGAGGTGGACGGCGAGCTGAACCTGTTCAATACGGAGAGCGGGAAAACGACGCACATTTCGATTGACGTTCCGACGGATGCCGTGGCGATGCGGCCATCCCACATTTCCGCGAGCAATGCGATTGAAGGATTTGAGCTCAGCCCGAAGGGAGAGCGCGCGGTGTTTGTGGCGCGGGGCGAGGTGTTTACGGTGCCCATCGAAAAGGGGCCGACGCGGAATTTGACGAACTCTTCGAACGCGCACGACAAATGGGGACGCTGGTCGCCGGACGGAGCAAAAATCGCTTACGTTTCCGATGCGGATGGAGAGGATGAAGTCTACCTGATCAGCCAGGATGGCTCCGGAAAATCGGAGCAACTGACGCACGACTTCCGCGCGATGCTTTATGCGCCGGAATGGGCGCCGGATGGAAAGCGAATCGCGTTTTCGGATAAAGACGGAAACCTGTACGTTCTGACGCTGGAGGACAAAAAGGTCGCGCAGATAGCGAAAGACCCATCTGGCAGGCTGCGAGATTACACCTGGTCGGCAGATGGCGGACACCTGGCGTTCACGATGAGAAATGAGAATGAGTTCCGTTCGATCTATGTGTGGAGCGTGGCGGACGGACAGGTGCATCGGGTAACCGGAGATATGTTCGAGACCACGGATATCGCGTGGGACGCGGAAGGAAATTATCTGTACTACGTGTCGACGCGGGAGTTTGCGCCGCTGATCAGCCAGACCGAATTCAACTATGCGACAAACCGCGGACAGGAAATTTACGCGCTGGCCTTGCGGAAAGACGTGAAGAATCCGTTTCCGCAAGAAAGCGACGAGGTGACCATCAACAAGGACGGAGACAAAAAAGACGAAAAGAAGGATGAGAAGAAAGAGGAGAAGAAAGAAGAAAAGAAAAAGGAGTACATCAAGATTGATTTTGACGGGCTGCCGGATCGCGTGACACGCGTTCCAGTTGGGGCCGACAACTATTTTGGATTGACCGTAACGAAAGAACATTTGCTTTACGCAAGGAGCGGGTCGTTTTTTTACGGGCGCGAATCGTTTCCCGAGACAAGTCTGGTCATTTACTCGCTGAAAGACCGCAAAGAAAGCACGCTCGCGGAGAACATCCAGGGTTACACGATCTCGTACGACGGGAAGAAGGTGCTGGTGCGGCAGGGCGGCGGATACAAACTTTACGACGTGAAGCCGGACGGAAAAAACAGCGCGAAGAATGTCGCCACAGACGGGATGACTGTGGACCGCGTGCCGCACGAAGAGTGGGTGGAGATGTTCAACGAAGTGTGGCGGCGGTATCGCGACTTTTTCTACGTGAAGAATATGCACGGATACGATTGGGAGGGGCTGCGCGCGCAATACCGTCCGCTGGTGGACTACGTGGCGCATCGCTCGGATTTGAATTACGTGCTTGGCGAGATGGTTGCGGAATTGAGCGTGGGACACGCGTATATCGAAGGCGGCGACTGGGAAATGCCGAAGCGGCCGCAAGTGGGGCTGATGGGCGCGCGATTCGAACTGGACGCCGCGGCGGGCCGATACAAGATCAGCAAAATCTACCGCGGGCAGAATGAAGAGGAGCTGTACCGCTCACCGCTGACGGAAGTCGGTGTGAACGCGAAGGAAGGCGACTACATTCTTGCCATTGATGGCAAAGATTGAAGGCGAAGGATAATCCGTACGAATTTTTGTTGAACAAGGCGATCCACCCGGTGCAGCTAACGCTGAACGACAAGCCGACCTTTGAGGGGTCGCACAAGACAAGCTACAAACCGATTACTCAGGAACGAAATCTCGTTTACCTTGAATGGGTAACCCACAACCGCGAATACGTTTCGAAAGCAACGAACGGCCGCGTGGGATACATCCACATTCCGGACATGGGAGCGGCGGGAATTCGCGAGTTCATCAAATATTATTACCCGCAGATTCGAAAAGAGGGGCTCGTCGTTGATGTGCGCGGGAACGGCGGCGGAAATGTTTCGCGGATGCTGATTGAACGTCTGCGGCGCGAATTGCTGGGGACAGAATTTTCGCGCGGCGACACGTTTACGGGAACCTACCCGGATGCGGTGTTTCTGGGGCCAAAGGTTTGCCTGATTAACGAAACGTCGGCGTCGGACGGCGATATTTTCCCATATATGTTCAAACAAGCGGGATTGGGGCCGTTGATCGGAAAAAGAACGTGGGGCGGAGTCGTGGGAATTTCGGGCCACGGGCCGCTGCTCGATGGCGGGACGGTGTTCGTGCCGGAGTTTGCCACCGCTTCGGTAAAGGGCGAGTATGTGATCGAGGGCCACGGCGTCGATCCGGATATTGTCGTGGAGAATGATCCGGCCCCGGTAATCAATGGAAAAGATCCGCAGCTCGATCGCGGCATCGCGGAAGTATTGAAGGCGATGGAAGCGGCGCCGAAGAAGTTGCCGGCTCGTCCGCCTGATCCGGTGAAAACGCCGAAGCGCTAAACTTTATTTCGGCGGGTGCGCCGAAAAATATTGATCGAGTGCGCCGGCAACATCTCCCGCCGCACGCTGAACGTTGCGATCCAAAGCTGCGACGACGGAAGGAACGTCCTTGCCGCTGACTGGCTCGTCATAGCTGTAAGTGTAGGTCCAGACGGTTCCATTTGTTTTGGTTTCGTGCAGTTCAAGATCAAAGCTGAGACGAGCGACGAACGATTTTCCCGATACTTCCTTGAAGTCATAAAGCCGTCCACGCAGCAGATAATCGCCGCGCGCGCCGCTACGCAAAGTGTTTACATCGCGATAGCGGCCGGAGTTGCGCAACTTGCGCAGCAAAACCATTTGCATCATCTCCACAGGAGGTTCGGACCAGCGCTCTGTTTCGTAAGTACCCATCTGCTCGTGTTCGGAACTATAGACGATGCGATCTTCGCGATAGAGATGCGACGTCATCATCGAGCCGAGCACCAGGGACACGGGGAGTGAATCTTGAACCGCATTAGCTGTGGACCCGGAGGGCGGAGTGAGTTGGTAATACTTGCTGGGCCGCGCAGCGCCGCAACCGAACGCGGAACCCATCGCGACGGTTAGTGCGCCGAGTGCGCAAAGTCTTTTCAGTCCGTTCATGGAAGCGACCTCACTTTTAGCAAGATGCGCAAAACTCAATTCCGTATGACTCATGGCTGCCCCGGCTTGTGTTCTTTCGGAGTGGAAGAACGAATGAGAGTGGACGGCCGAGTCTTGATGATTTCCGTAAATTCGCGCAGGTTTTCACTGACGTGGCGCATGTTTTCAAGGATCTCGTCAATGTTTTCGGAATTCGTATCCAGCGTGCTGTTCAATTGCCCGGTGAGCTGCTGAAGCTGCGCGAGATTCTGACGAAGCTCCGTAATTGCTTTATGAATGTCGGGGCGATTTTCCTCGAGGAGCGAGTCCATATGTTCGAGGGCCTTGTTCGCTTCGGCAGAAGTTTTCCGGAGGTCGTCGATAAGCGGGGCCATCTTGTGCGAGGCGGCTTCCACATTCGTAAGGCTGGACTTGATGGCGGGGCGATTTTCCTCAAGCATGCCGCGCGTTGTCGAGAGTGTTGCGGATAGGTTGGCACGATTCTGCGCGTTGAGCATGTCGTTGACGCGGGCGATGGTTTCTTGCAGTTCCGCAGTGCGTTCATTGAGAGTGGCAAGCAGCTTTTTCGCTTCGGGAGCGATGTCATTGAGTTGAGCAGTAATGGCGTTGAAGTCCGTGTAGGGTTCGGACGGCAGCGCCGTTCCAGGTGGCGCGGAAGGAGCTTGTTGGCTGCCGGCCATAATCTCAACGTGATTTTCGCCGAGCGGGCTCATGCTCATGATGCGAATTTTGCTGTCTGTCTTGATGGGCAGGCCGGGCTTGACGCTAATCGTAATTTCCATCCGCGTCGGATTTTGTGGATCAATGCGAAGCATTTCCACGCGGCCAATTTTTGGACCGCCGGAGTAACGCACGGCGGCGCCGGGTTCAATACCGCCCGCAAACGGAAAATACGCGCGGTACTTCACCGGAGAGCTGCTGAAGGCTCCGCCGAGCGCGAAGACAGTCGCCACCAAAAGTCCCGCCGCAATAATGACGAACAATCCCACGGCGGCTTGTTCTCGCCTTGCTTCCATCTTCCCTTCTCCTCCCGCTCAACGGCGGTTGCCGTGGCGGTCCTCCGTGAGCATCTGGAGGTAATCCAATTCCTGCGAGACCGCGGGTTCGGCAATGCGGTCCAAAAACTGTCGCACGCGCGGATGCGTGCTGGTGCGCATCTCCTCGGCCGTGCCGAGCGCGACGACTTCCCCTTTGTTGATCAGGACCATACGATCGGCGATGAGAAACGCGCTCGCGAGTTCATGCGTGACCACAATGATGGTCATGTGAAACGCTTCCTTCAATTCGAGAATGAGTTCGTCAATGCCGGCGGCAATGATTGGGTCGAGACCGGCGGACGGTTCATCGAAAAAAAGAATCTCCGGGTCCATAGCGAGAGCGCGGGCGACTGCGGCGCGCTTCTTCATGCCACCGCTTAGCTGTGAAGGAAAATAATCTTCGTAGCCGGAAAGCCCGACCTGATCGAGCTTGAGGCGAACCATGATTTCAATCGTGGGGTCCTCGAGCTTGGTGTGTTCGCGCAAGGGCAGCGCGACATTTTCGCCGACGGTTAGCGAGCCAAAAAGCGCGCCGCCTTGGAACGACATGCCCATATGCCGGCGAAGCGTATCGAGCTGTTCGTCGGAAATTGTCGCGAGGTTTTTGCCCTTAATCCAAATTTCACCGGACGTGGGGCGCTCGAGCCCGACGAGCGTGCGAAGAAGCGTGCTCTTGCCCGAACCGGAGCCGCCGAGGATAACCAGCGTCTCACCCTGCTGGACGTCGAACGTGACGCCGTGCAGTATCTCGCGATCGCCATAACTGACGCGGAGATTGCGGAGCGAAATGGCGGGAGCCTGAGCTTGAATTGGAGAGCTGGGCAAGCTGCTCACTCTATTGCCCCCCCAGGAAATAAAACAGCGCGGTGAAGACCAAATCAACGGCAATCACAAGAAAAATAGAGACGACGACCGCCGAAGTCGTGGAACGCCCGACTTGCTCCGCGCCGGCTCCTGTAACAAGGCCCTCATGGCAGCCGACGGCGGTGATGGTGATGCCAAACATGAAACTCTTGACGAGGCCGCTGATAATGTCGCGAAGAAACAACGCGTCGGCGGTCGCGTGCAAGTAACCTGAAAAGGTGAATCCTGCTTTAGCGACACCAAAGAGCGACCCGCCGAGCACGCCCATGGCGTTCGCCCAAATGGTGAGACACGGAAGCATGATGGCCATTGCGATAAATTTCGGCGTCACCAGAAAACGGACGGGGTTGATCGCCATCGTTTCGAGCGCGTCCAGTTCCTCGGTAACCTTCATCGTGCCGATTTCCGCGGCAAATGCAGACCCGGAACGCCCGATCACGACGACCGCGGTGATGAGCGGTCCAAGCTCGCGGCTCATGGAAATAGCGACCGCGCTGGCTACGAAATTCATGGCGCCAAACTTTTTCAGTTCGTAAGCGGCTTGCAGCGCGAGAATCAGTCCGATGAAAAACGTGATGAGAGAAAGAATCGGCAAAGCGCGAACGCCGACCTGCATGGCCTGCGAAATGGCTCTTTGAATGCGGATGGGCTTGCCATGAAACGGAGCGACGACCGCGTAGTACGCCGCGCGAGCGCTCAACATCGCGAGCGAACCGAGATACGCGAGGGCATTGAGGACGGACTGCCCTATTTGAACCGTAAGTTCCACGAACGCCCCTGGAGACCAATCACCGCGTCAAGAGCTTCCGTTCGAAAGCGCCTGCTCTTCATTTTCATAAATTTCAAAAAGCTTGATCAGCCGGGAAAGTTGCAAAACTTCGCGCGCGGATTTGCTCAAGCCAAACAGAATGAAACGCGCCTGCACGTCCCGCGAAGCCTTTAAACCTTCCACAAGCGAAGCAATGCCGGAGCTGTCAATATATTTGACGCCCTGAAGATTCATAATGACGCGGGGAATTTTCTTCTCGCGGAGTTCGACGAGCAATGCTTTCCGGACCACGGGCGAGTTGGCAAGGTCAATATCGCCGATTACGTCGAAAATTGTCGTATTCTCCAGATACCGCGCAGAGATTTGCACCGGAACGCTCCTCATTTATCCGTCAGCGAACAAACTTGACCATATAAAGCCGGTTGGTAGAACCGACCCGTTTGTGGACAACCGTGTCCATGCTTTGTCGCATGAAATGGAGTCCAAGTCCACCAGAACGAAGCTCCCCGGCGGGAAGGCCCTTAAGCGCGTCGGGCTTGGGCTCTGCCCCGCGATCGAGCAGAATAATCTCCAATCCCGGCTTCGCTCCATTCTCGCCATTCAACAAATTAAGCTGAACTTCGATCGCCTGCCCCAGCTTGCCGCCGTAGGCGTGGCGAATGATGTTAGCGATCGCCTCGTCCACCGCCAGCGTGATGGCCCGGCAATCCTCTTCTCCGAACCCTACTGAGCTCGCGATGGGAGACACGGCGCCCCGCACTCCGCAAAGAACCTGGGGATTGCTCAAAAGCTGAAGCCGCAAAAGAAGCTGCCGCCGTGGCAAGAAAGAGTCCTCCAGGGGACGGATTGTAACGGAAAAAAGAGGGTCGCCGCCAATCGCACACGGCGAGGAAATAGAGACTGCCACAAACCGCGCGTCGCGTCCAGCGGTCCTCTATCCGCTCATGTATTTGTATTTCTTAATTCCGAGTCGGGCAATCATCGAGTCCAGCGTCTGGCGCGGGATGCCGAGTTTCGCTGCGGCGCCGTTCGGCCCGGAAATGCGGCCGCCGCATTCCGCGAGAGCGGATTCAATGAGCTCGCGCTCGCGACTGGATTTAACCTGGTCAATTCCCGTCAGGTTTACTTTGGCCAAGGAAACGGTGGCGCGAGTCTCTTGCTTCATCCAGGCGGCGTCGATCGAAAGCGTGTCGCCGTCGCTGAGCAGCACTGCCCGCTCGACGACGTTCTGCAACTCGCGAATATTTCCCGGCCAGTGATAGGTCTGGAACAGTTCCAGCGTATTCCTTTTGATACTCCGAATTTTTTTGCTGGATTTCTTTGCGTAGCGCTCGACGAAATACTCGACCAGAAGCGGAATGTCGTCCGGGCGATCGCGCAGCGCGGGAAGATGAATCGGGAAAACATTCAGGCGATAAAAAAGATCCTCGCGGAACGCGCCGGATGCAACCGCGGACTTCAAATTGCGATTGGTCGCGGCTAAAATGCGAACATCCACCGAAATCGGGCGATTGCTGCCGACGCGCTCGAATTCGCGTTCTTGCAGGACGCGCAACAGCGCGACCTGCGTTTCGGCCGGCAACTCGCCAATTTCGTCGAGAAAAATCGTGCCGCCGTTCGCGGCCTCAAAACGGCCCAGCCGGCGCTGCAAAGCCCCGGTGAAAGCGCCCTTTTCGTGGCCAAAAAGCTCCGAGGAAATCAACGACGAAGGAATTGCCGCGCAATTCACGCGAATGAAGGCGTGACTCGAGCGGCGGGATTGTTTGTGTATGGCGCGTGCGATCAGTTCCTTGCCGGTTCCGGTTTCGCCAAGAATCAACACAGTGGAATCGGAAGGCGCGACGCGGGAAACTTTGCTAAGAACCGCCATGAGATTGTCCGAGCTGCCGAGAATTTCCTCGAACATGGATGTGCGATTGACTTCCTCGCGCAGCGCGAGATTTTCATTTATCGCACGCTCCACTTCCTGCTTTCCTTCTTCAATGTCCGTTCGCGCCACATACCATCGCAAAATCTGGCCCCGCTCATCCCGCATGGGGTTGAAGCGGCTGAGAAACCAGCGGTACCGCCCGTCTTTTCCAAGGATTCGCGCTTCGGTCTCAAACGGTTGGCCGCTCTTGAATCCGGTTTCAAAATCGCCCAGATAGCGCTCCAAATCCTCGGAATGCACAACCTTCTTGCGAAATCCTTCCACGCCCCACTCTTCCAAAGTCTTTCCGTAGTAATCGAGCACGACGGGGTTTGCATACAGGCCGGTTCCATCGGGACGCAATACAAACACGTGGGCAGGCACCAGTTCGATGAGTTTTCGAAGCTCCTTCTCGCTTTCATGAAGCCGCTCTTCTCTGCTCCGCAAATTCTCATACAAACTTTCCAGAGTTCGCGCCGTTTCATTCGAAACAGCACCAAGTTGAGCCAGTTCATCGTTTCCACTGACAACGACGCGGTGCTGAAAATCGCCGCGCGCCAAAGCCTGCGAACCTGCCATCAAACTGTTGAGTGGCCCCGTGACGCTGCGCGTAATTCCGATCCCCAGAACCCCGGCGACCAGAAGAGTGGCGGAGCCTGTAAGCAGAAAAATGAGGAACATGCGATTCTGCGCCCGCTGAATATTGGAAGTAGCCGCAGCTCTTTCATTCGCGATTTCTTCATCCACCGATTTGACTAGCTCCGAGCTGAGAATTTCCAGTGGACGAACCTGCCGGAGTAATCGTTGTCGAATGGCAACCCAATTTCCCGACTCGGCCAAAGCTCGAATCGCTTCCAGTTGAAATGGAAGTGCGCTCTGCACCGATTCGATTGTGGGCGAAACAAGGGCGCCTAGTTTCGTGTCCGGCGGCACATGGCTAAAGAGATCCTGGGCATGCTTGGCGTCATTATCGAGGGATTTACGGAGAGTTTCCGCTTCAGAGAGAAGCTCGGCCTTGTTTTCAGATTGCGCCAAGTCATTGAGGCGGTTGTAGAAGTTATGGAGGCTGGTCTGAAATCGAAGGACGGCAATCAATTCCTGGTCCACAACGGCCAGGCGATTCGCTTGAATTCGTAAGTGGTTAAGCTGCCAGATGAGCAGCCCGTTTCCCACCAGCATAAAGGTAATGATTAACAAGAAGCAGGCGGTGAGACGCGGACCAATATTGAACCGCGAGAGATACGGAGTCCTGCCGCGCGTCGCTTCCGCAGAGCTGGGAGAGAGGGCTTTCAACGCTGAATCCTCGTAATCGGGCCCCACGAAGAGGGCAACGAATAATTTTACACCGAGGCAGGAAAAAACCGGCGGCGGTCAGTTCTGGTTCGCGGAGGGCGACCCCACGGGGAATCCGGTAATTTCCACCAGCTCTTTTTCCAGATTTGAGGCGGCCACGTTTGCTTTGGTTTTGCCGCTCAAAACGGAATAGACTTCCTGAAAATAGGCGCGCGAGACTTTGTCGTATTTTTCGGCGGTGACCGTAGAGGGCCGGGCAACAACACTTGCCAGCCGCTTCTCCGCAGATTGCGGCGCATCGGAATAGGCTTTGAGGATTGCCGGAAGGTCTATCATCTCAACTTCGCCGGCCGGATGCGAGTTGCGGCGAATCTCATCCGATTGACTTTCCTTGCGCAACAGAAATTTTATGAGTTGTACTGCTTCGGTCTGATGCGTCGTGTTGCGAGCGATAGCCAGGCCAAAACCACCCATAGCACCGGCCCGCGAGTAAGCTCCGCCCGGCATGGCCGTAACGCCTTCGTGGCCCACAACTGCGGTATCCATAACCGGATTACCTAGAAAATAATCGGAAGTCCACCCGCGCAAGAACGCCCCCTTCTTCATGTAGCGGAACGCGTTGATGGCGTCCCACTCTTGGTAGGACAGCGTAGCCGGCGGAGAAATTCGTCCGATCCAACTCGCGGCTCGCTCCCACGACCGGATCGTATGAGGATTATTGACGGAGATTTTGCCGTCAGGCTCGATGATGTGACCTCCTCCTTCTGAGGATTGCCATTCAAGGGCATCGCAGGTCAAACCTTCGCTCGGAGCGGCGGACCAAAAGTAGCCCCAGAAATCGCGATTCCCCTTTGCGCGCTCACCGGCCTGGATGCGGGCTGCCATTTTCTCCAATTCGTCCCAGGTTTTGGGCGGCTTCTGGAAACCGTACTCGCGCAGGAGGTCACTGCGGTAGTACAGCACGCCGACATTGGTATGAAATGGCACGGCGACAAGGCGATTCTGAATGGAGAAGTTGGAGAGGAGTTCCGGATCCTCTGCGGCCATTTCCGTAGCAAAAATCGTCCGCAAATCAAGAAGCTTATCGTTCAGCAGGCCAGGCCAGACCACGTCAATGGCATAGACATCGGCGGTGCCCCTGTCCAGAAGTTGGTTAGCCAATTTTAGCTGTTCGGCGACCGCTTCGGGAGCGGGAAGGTGATGCACCTGGATGCCGGTTTCTTTAGTGAACTCCCGGAGGGCTGTATCCATGAGTTCCTTGCGCGCGGAAACGTCATGAGACCATTCGGGGTCAATAAACGCGATGGAAACCGGCTCGGCAGGTGTGTGGCGGCATGCGGCCACCCACCACGAAGCCAGAAAAAATGAGAATGCGAGAACGCCTCGCGAAGCCGCAGAGTGGCGCGTCAAAGCAAGGACCTGTTTTGAAGTTTGGGACCCAAAAGAGACGTAAGGGTGCACCTTTTCCAAAAACTTTTCAAGTTGGCCGCCGCGCTGCAAAAAGTAGGATGACTCTAAACGTGTTCTCCTCTTCGTTTTAGCTACGTTATCAGGCAGCGGTTTTTTGCAACATCCGGCCTTCGCGCCTCCTTGGCAGGTGCGTGGGCAGCTCAAATGCATTGTCCCCGTAGATTCGATGAGACTTCAAAACTCGTCGATTCAGCTTTTTTCTCAAGATTCGTTTTGCGTGAAAAATGCGCGCTTTCGTCGCGGGCACTGAAATGCCCATAATTGCGGCCGTTTCTTTCACCGAACGTTCCTGGAGCTCGCGAATTTCCAGTGCGATTCGAATTGCCGGCCGCAAACGGCGGATTCCCTCTTTGAGCAAGACTTCCTGCTGTGCCTGTGCGTAGCTCTGCTCGGGGTTCAACGCGGGCTCAATGGTGCGCACGGAATCGGCGTCGTACTTGTGTTCGAGTAACGCATCTTCGGAAAGTTCTTGTGCGGAGCGCTTCTTGCGCAAGATCATCAGCGCGGAATTGATGGCGATGCGGGTCAGCCACGTTGCGAACTTGGAGCGCTCGTCAAAATCGCGGATGTGAACGTACGCACGAAGCAGAGAATCCTGCACGGCGTCCTCGGCGTCTTCCCGCTGCTTGGTAATGCGAAACGCGGCCCAGAAGAGCGCTTCGACATGCCCTTCGACCAGTGTGTCGAACGCGTGGCGATCTCCCCGCTTGGCCGCCGAGACCAGTTGAGACTCACTTCGCGGAACCTCGACTTCGGGTAAGGCGCGTGTTGTTACCTTGCACATGACCGCTCTCGTGCTCATCTTGCCCCCTAGGATTTGTTTCCACGAACCCTGTTCATCCACTCGCGGATATAAGCCGAGGGATTCAGGATTTCTAGACCCTGCTTTTCGGCTGACACCAGGAATCGAACGGCCTCAACGTCCACAAGGCTCACCTCTTCCAAATCGATGGCCGTAGTCGCCGCTTCGGCTGAGACTTGAAACTTCAGCTCCTCCAGATGCTCGGCATCCACTCGCCCAACGAGCCGGATAAACGTGCGCCCGTTGTCAGTGGCCCGCTCAATTTTCAGGGTCATCTGTAGCAAGAGTGCAAGCAATTGGCCACTCTTATGTTTTTTAAATACAATTACTTACGTAATCTAACCACTCACGAAAACCGAAAAATGCTGACGTTTCAGCATTCCGTCTGCCGAACCGCCAGCTGGTTTTGTCCTTGGCGCCAGCGTTCGCACCCGTTCTTGCCGCCGTCATGCATCGTTAAATCAGAAGCAAAGACCAAACCGAAGGGGCGCTGTTCCCCCGCCGCAAACGCGAACCAGGTCTGGCCTGGTTTCAGGAAGTGATGAACTCCTGTGTAGTCCGAACTCGAATGAACTTGACGCCTGCTCACGCCGAACCTTAGGCTGGCTCAGGAAACCAACTCCAAACCCATGAGCCTCTATTGCGCGCAAGGCGGTCCGGACAAGGAACTTTCCCCGGCCGAACTAAAAGAGCATTTCGTCGCCGCCCTGGAAAAACTCGGCAAGCGCGCAAAGGTCCTGGCTATCCCGCCCGACCAGACCCGCTCGGCATCTCGCGCCGGCGAATTGACTTGCCTCGCTTGGAAATACTACGGATCTTCTCTTAGCGCGGTCTTGCCTGCCGTCGGCACACACCGCGCGATGTCGCAGCAGCAACTCTCCTCAATGTTCGGCGAAATGCCCAACACGCTCTTCCATGTTCACAAATGGCGCGAGGACGTCGAAACCATCGGCGTCGTGCCCGCGGAATTCATTCGCGAACAATCGGAAGGACGACTCGACTACGACTGGCCTGCGCAAGTGAACCGGCTCGTCACCCGCGGACAATTCGATCTGATCCTCTCCATTGGGCAAGTGGTGCCGCATGAAGTGATCGGCATGGCCAACTACAACAAGAACGTCCTGATCGGAACCGGCGGGCCCGACAGCATCAACCGCAGCCACTATCTGGCCGCGGTTTACGGAATGGAGCGCATCATGGGTCGCGCGGATACTCCGGTGCGCCGCGTGTTGAACTATGCCGCTTCTCATTTTCTGGCCCATCTGCCGATTGTTTACGTTCTGACCGTAGTTTCTATGAACGCCGATAGGAACACAGTCGTACGCGGACTTTTTGTAGGCGATGACGACGAATGTTTCCATCGCGCCGCGGAGCTGAGCTTCAAAGTGAACTTTGAACTAGTGCCGAAGCCGATGCGGAAGGCTGTCGTCTATCTCGACCCGCAGGAATTTCACAGCACCTGGCTCGGGAACAAAGCTGTTTACCGCACACGCATGGCGCTTGCGGACGGCGGCGAATTGATCATTCTCGCGCCCGGCGTTCGCGAGTTTGGCGAAGATCCCGTCATTGACAAGTTGATCCGCAAGTACGGCTACCACGGCACGGATGCCGCACTCGAAATGGTCGGCAAAAATCCGGATTTGGCCGCGAACCTCGGTGCAGCCGCGCATCTGATTCACGGCTCGTCCGAGGGCCGCTTCCGGATTACCTGGTGTCCCGGGCATTTGACCCGCGAGGAAGTCGAAGGAGTCGGCTTCGAATTCGGCGAACTCGGCAAGATGATGCAGCTCTACGATCCCGCCAAGCTCAAGCAGGGCTGGAATTGCGTGCAAAACGAAGAAATTTTCTTTATCGAAAACCCTGGCCTGGGCTTGTGGGCCTCGCAAGACCGCTTCTAATCTTCTTGAATCCGCCAAATTACAGCGATACGCCGCGCTTCCAGGGAATGAAATCGTTTTGACTCAAAATCTCCGCTTTCGTCTTCACTTCTCCGCTCGCTATTTGCACGACCCGCTCCAGAATCTCTTCCCCCATTTGCGCAATCGTTTTGCGCCCCGCGATGACTTCGCCCGTGTCAATGTCAATGATGTCCGACATCTTTGAGTTCAATTCCGAATTCGTCGAAAGCTTCACGACCGGCGCAATCGGATTCCCTGTTGGCGTGCCCAGTCCTGTCGTAAAAAGAACTACATTCGCGCCAGCACCAACCTGCGCCGTCACGCACTCCACGTCATTCCCCGGCGTGCACTGCAAATGCAGTCCCGGCCGCGTCGCGTACTCCGGATAATCCAGCACGGCGCTCACCGGCGCCGTGCCTCCTTTTTTCGCCGCTCCCGCCGACTTCATCGCGTCCGTAATCAATCCATCTCGAATGTTCCCGGGTGACGGGTTCATGTCAAAGCCCGATCGAACCGCCTTGGCCCTCGCCGCGTAATCGCGCATCAATTGAATGAAACGGTCGCCAACTTCCTTCTCCGCGCTGCGATTGATCAATTCCTGCTCCACGCCGCAAAGTTCGGGGAATTCGGAAAGGATCGTTCTTCCTCCCAGGGCGACCAAAAGATCCGACGTGTGCCCAATCGCCGGATTCGCCGATATTCCGGAAAATCCGTCCGAGCCTCCGCACTTCAACCCAACACAGAGTTTTGATAGCGGCGCCGCCTGCCGTGTAAGCTTGTTGGCTTCCACCAAACCCTCAAACGTTTTCTTGATTGCCTCCGATAGCATTCGAAATTCCGATCCGCTCTGCTGCTGTTCGAACACGAAAAGCGGCTTCGAAAAATTCTTGTCACGCTTTTTCAATTCCTCACGAAGAATCGCAGTCTGCGAGTTTTGGCAGCCCAGGCTCAGCACCGTCGCTCCCACCACGTTTGGATGGTGAATATATCCCGCAATCAAGCCGCACAGATTGTTCGCATCTTCGCGCGTTCCCCCGCACCCGCCCTCATGCAGCAAAAATCTAATCCCGTCCACATTCTCAAAAATTTTCGATCGTCTCGGTCCATTGCCCTCTCTGACGCGCCCGCCATCCTGCTCCGGCGCCTCCCCAGCTTGATAACTCTTCACAAGCTCCGCGACCTGCTCCCGGTACACTTGCGGCGGCGCAAATCCCAACTCTTCTTCAAACGCCTGCTTCATCGTCAAAATATTCCGGTTTTCACAAAACACCAGCGGCACCACCAACCAATAATTCCGCGTTCCCACCTGGCCATCGCTTCGCACATATCCGTGAAAATTCTTCTCTCTCCAGCGCGAAACGTTCGGCGCCTCCCAGCGGTACTCTTCTGTTTTTTCATGAAACGCTGCCGCCTCATGGCGCACATTTCGCGTGCTCAATTTTTCTCCCACGCCGATCGTCTCCACCGCCTTCCCGATCAACACGCCATACATCGTCACCGCGCCGCCCACCGCAATTTCCTGCGTCGCAAACTTGTGCTTCGCCGGAACGTCCGTTCGCAAGGCAATCGTTCGGCCACCAAACTCAATCTGCTCGCCCTGCCGCAGATCGCTCAGCGCAACCAGCACGTTGTCTTTCGAATTCAATTGCAGCACCCGGCTCGCCGTCATCTTCAAACTCTCTCTTCCGCCCTTGTTTCTTGCACGATCCCTCGTCCTATACTACGTTTTACTCCGACGTGCGCCAACTTGCAGCCATCTCGCGTTCCTAGTGTAGAATGCGTTTCGCTTTCGCGCCGATTCGATGTGGCCGCGCGCGAATTGGACAACCTGATGGACATTTACCAGCTCGAACTTTTCCTCGCCGTCATGGATTCCCCGAGCATGACTCGCGCGGCGGAAAAGATTCACCTCTCTCCCGGCGCCGTCAGTCTCCAACTCCACAATCTCGCCGACGAGCTCCGCACCGAACTTTTCGTTCGTCGCGGCAAACGCCTCATCCCCACGCCCGCTGCCCTTCGTCTCGCCGAACTCGCCAAGCAAGTCGTCACCATGATGGGCCACATCCAGCAAGCTTTCGAAAACGACGTCACCAAAGACATCCGCCCTTTTCATTTCGCCACCGGTGTCACCACCCTCATCTATCAGTTGGGCGCGCCGCTGCGCCAGCTTCGCAAACGCTTTCCCAACGCCGAAATCCGTGTCACGGTCGGCGTCACTGAAGAAATGGTCGCAGGCCTGCTCGAGCGCCGCTTCGATTTGGCGCTCATCTCCCTTCCCGTCTCCGAAGCCAAGCTCAAGCTCATTCCTCTTTTCGATGAAGAGCTCCTCATCATTCGCCCAACCGCCAACAAAATCGGAAGCGGCCACATCGGCTCTCTTCGTGCGGCCGAACTCGCCGAAGTGCCTTTCCTCCTTTATCCCAAACGCAGCAACGTCCGTCTCGTGATTGATAGTTTCTTCGAAGAGATCGGCGTCACGCCTCGCGTCGTCATGGAAGCCGACGATACCGAAGCCATCAAGCGTCTCGTCGAATCCGGTTTCGGCCATTCCATTCTTCCCGAGCATGCCTTGCGCGGACGCTCTCATTTCTTTCAAAAATTTCGCGTCTCCGGCCATCGCATCACCAGAACTCTGGCCCTTGCCATGGCCGACACCGAATGTCCTCGCAAACTCACCGAATCCATCGCGAATTTTCTTCGCGCCACGCTGGTCGAGGCCGAAGCCCCCCGCAACAATTAAGCCGCCTTATCCCCTCTTTGTTTTCCGGGCAAATTCTCCCGCGCTACGTTCCCGGCCCTAGTTTCTTATGGCCCAGCGCGAGCGGAGTCAAATCAACTCTGATAAAGGATTCCTTTAATAACTCTCAACACCCGATTTTCCCCGTTTGCCTTACTATTACTTCGCTTCGCCGAGCCCACTGGAGGTCCCATGTTCGCAGAAAATTCTTCCCGCCGCGATTTTCTCAAACTCACCGGTGCCGGAGTCGCCGGCGCCGCGCTCTCCGCCTCCGCTTCCAGCTATGCGCGCATTCTTGGCGCCAACGACCGCGTCGGCGTCGGCATCGTCGGTTTTTCCGACCGCTGCCGCAGCAGCCTAATTCCCTCTTTCCTCAAATCCGCTCCCGCGCTCAATTTCGAATTCGTCGCCCTCTCCGACATCTGGAATCGCCGCCGCGACGAAGGCGCCGCCTGCATCAACAAGCTCACCGGCAAGCAAATTTCTCTCGCCCGCAACAACGAAGAGCTTTACGAAAACAAAAACGTCGAAGCCGTTATAATCGCCACCGCCGATTTTCAGCACTCCTTCCACGGCGTCGAAGCCATCCACGCCGGCCGCGACGCCTACGTCGAAAAACCACTCGCGCACACCATGGAAGACGCCAAAGCCATTCGCGACGCCGTCAAAAAAAGCGATCGTGTCTTCGCCGTAGGCACGCAGCGTCGCAGCTCTTCCACTTACCAAAAGGCCTATGAATTCATCAAGTCCGGCCAGTTCGGCGACATCGTTTCCGTCGAAATGACCTGGAACGTCAATCAACCTGGGCGCTGGCGCCGCGCCAAACTCGTCCCGCAACTTCGCGAAGAAGACACCGACTGGAAGCGCTACCTCATCAACCATCCCCACCAGGCCTTCGACGCCCGCAAATATCTCGAGTTCCGCCTCTTCTGGCCTTTTTCCTCGGGCATTCCCGATCAATGGCTCGTCCATCAGATCGACACGGTTCATTGGTTCACCGGCCTGCCCCATCCGCGCAGCGTCGTCGCCAACGGTGGCGTCTACAAATGGCGCGACGGCCGCCAGAACTGGGACACCATGACCGCCGTCTTCGATTACGGCCCGCTCGACGATCCTTCCAAGGGTTTTCAAGTCATCTACTCTTCCCGCATGACCAATTCCTACGGCGGCATCAAGGAACTCTATTTTTCCAACGGCGGCACCCTCGACCTCGACAAAAACGAAATCACCGCCGACGGCGGCCTCACCGAAAAATCCGCCGCCGAAATGGACATGAAGTCCAATCAGCTCGCCAAACTTTCGCTCAGTCAAATCACCATTGCTGCCAGCACCGCCGCGGACACCGGCGCCGACGACATGACCGTCGCAAACGTCCGCAATTGGCTCGAGTGCGTTCGCAGTCGCAAGACCACCAACGCCAACATTGACGCCGGCTACAGCCACTCGATCGCGCTTTGCATGAACGTCGCGGCCATCCAAACCGGCCAGCGAATCACCTTCGACGACGCCAAACAGCAAGTCGTCATCGGAGGCAAGAGCTGATCATGCGCCTCCCCATCGCCGGTGCTTCCCTGTCTCTCGTCATCGTTGCCGCTTACTTTACGTCTGTCGTTTTCGCCGCGCCGAAGCAGCCAAAATCGCCAGAAGAAAAAAATCACGTCAGCGTCGTCGTCGATGAAGCCGATCGCAAAGTCGATGTGACGATCGATGGAAAACCCTTCACTTCCTACATCTGGCCCACCACTCTGAAAAAACCGGTTCTCTGCCCGCTCCGCACCGCCAATGGCACCATCGTCACTCGCGGCTTTCCGCTCGAACAACGCCCGGGCGAACGCATTGACCATCCTCATCACGCCGGGCTCTGGTTCAACTACGAGGACGTGAACGGCCTCGACTTCTGGAACAACTCCGACGCCATCAAGCCCGACCAGGCTCCAAAAATGGGCACGATTCTCCAGCGCAAAATCGTCTCCGCAAAAAGCGGCGCGCAAGGCGAACTCGACGTGGACACCGACTGGGTCACCTTCGACAAAAAGGTTTTGCTCAACGAACACACCCACTTTGTCTTCCGCGGCGGTCCCGGTTTCCGCAGCGTTGACCGCATCACCACGCTTACCGCGCTAGATTCCAAAGTGAATTTCCCCGACGCCAAGGATGGCATGCTCGGCGTTCGCGTAATCCGTGCGCTCGAAATTCCTTCCGACAAAGCCGAAGTCTTTACCGACGCCAGCGGCCGTCCCACCGCCGTCGCCAAACTCGACAACACCGGGGTCAACGGCACCTATCTCACCAGCGAAGGGAAAAAAGGCGACGCTGCCTGGGGTACTCGCGGCCGCTGGTGCAATCTCAGCGGCATGGTCGGCACGGAACCCGTCACCATCACCATCCTCGACCATCCTTCCAATCCCGGCTTTCCCACCTACTGGCACGCTCGCGGCTACGGACTCTTCGCCGTCAATCCGCTCGGCCAAAAAATCTTCAGCAATGGTAAAGAGGAACTAAACTTCTCACTCGCTCCCCACGCCTCCGCCACTTTCCGCTACCGCGTCCTGATTACTTCTGCCATCGCCACTCCCGACTCCACCGAAGCCGCCTTCAAAGACTTCGCCTCCGCTTATCGTTGACCTCGTCCTGGTAGACTTTCGTTCAGATTTGAAGACAGATAAGGAGAAAAAGCATGTCCGTTACGCGACGCGAATTATGTGCAGCACTTCCCGCGGTATTGATCCCCTCAATCTTTCCAGTCACCGCAGCCGCCGAGGACGATAAAGGCCTGCCTTCCGCAACGTTTCCCTTCGAGAAGCTCGCTCCGCACAAGGCCGCCACCGGCGCTGAGATTCGTGGCGTTCTGAAGGGGAAACTGGCCACCGGCGAATCCGTCGAGGTCCACGAAACGACGCTCCCGCCGGGCGGCATGCCTCATCCGCCTCACAGTCACGTCCATTCGGAAATGTGGCTCATCCGCGAAGGAACAGTAGAATTAACGATCGAAGGCAATAGCACGCAGATCGGACCGGGCTCGGTGGGATTCGTACGCTCCAAAGAAGTCCACGGCATCAAGAACGTCGGCTCCACACCGGCAATGTACTATGTCGTGGCCATCGGTCCTGGCGCTGGCGCCTGAAGCGCTCGAAAAAAGTAGTGGGTCAGGCTGAATTTTTGTTCGCGGCAAGCAAACTCATAATTCAAACTGAACCCGTTACCCGAAACGATGCCGCTTTCACAAATCCGGAAGTCTAGTAACCCTTAATTTTGATCACGAAGTACGTAAACTCCTTCCCTCCATCCAGTAGCAATTGATGCGGCATGTTCGCGGGAATCCGCACAACATCCCCCGCCGACAATTTTTGCCGCGTGCCGCCTTCAATCGTGCCGTTGCGTTTCTCGTGCGGCGCGGTTGTTTCTCCGCCCTTCAGGGTTCCTCCCACCACCAGCGTCGCCAACCCCGACTCCACGAAAAAAACGTCCGCCTGCGTTTCATGCAGCTCCACCTGCCCGTCCGCCTCCCGGTGCGCCAGCATGAATAAATCATTTTGATAGTCCACAAGTGTCTTCGACGCCGCATGATGCGCGTCCCCTGCCGCCTTCTCCCCCAGCATTTTGTTCAGTCCCTGCAAGTCAGCACTTGTCCAGTGCTCGAACCCGGCAGGGGCCGGAGCCTGCGACTCCACCGCAACAAACGGAATCACCACCAGCGAGAATAACAAAAAAAATTTCATCTCAAATCACCTCCGGACAATTTGAAAATTTTCTCTAACGCGGACTGCGATGTTAATACGTTTCGCTGCTGCCCAAACAAAAAATCGGGGCGCCTTAAAACGACGCCCCGGTTTTGGGTGTTTGCATTGGGGTGAAAAATCAGAAGAATATTTTCGCCGCAAGCTGCGCAACCCGCGGATCGCCGACTTGCCCCGCGCGAAATGTACCGAAAGCTGAGTTGCCGTTTATCTTGTCGAACGCGCTGATCTGATCTGTGCCGTTCACAACGCCCGTGCTGATGCTTTCCGGTGCGAAGTTCGGATGATTCAGCACATTGAAGTATTCCGCGCGAAGCTGCAGCTTCCAGCGCTCTGTGAAGTTGAAGTACTTGGAAACTTGCACGTCCCAATTCGAGGTCTTCGGCAGCCTCAACACGTTCTTGCCAACGTTGCCGAACGTCCCAAAGATCGCCGGATTATTGCAACTTGTGGCTGGAGGCGTGCAACCTGTCGTCACTTTTGTCGGCTGAAATGCCGCCACATTTAGCCAACTCACACATTTTGCAGTTACGCCCGCGCAACCTGCTGAGCTGTAGGGATCGGCACCGGAAATGAATGTGCCACGATCCTGGCCGATACCTGTGCCGGAGATCTCAGTGCCCTGAAGAACGGTAATGGGGCGGCCGCTGGCGGCCGAAACGATGCCGCCAATTTCGTAATCACCCAGCAAGTAGCGACGGAGCGCGCTGGAATTTCTTATTGTCGGCGAGTGCCAGACGTATGACCCGCTGAATACGTGCGTATGGTCAAAGCCCGAGGGGCCATAGTCGATTTTGTGCCGTTGAGGATCATTGAATGGACGAGTGGAGTATCCGGTGTCGAACCCCGAAACGCCTTCGCCAAACGGAAGATCATCCAGACTCTTCGAGTAGGTGTAGTTCGCGAGGAAAGTAAAGCCATGTGACATTCGCTTTTCTATTGATGTTTGTAACGCGTGATAACTCGCATTGATGTCCGTTATATCGGCCTGAACTGTGGAAGAAAACGTATTCGTCTTGAATGCGCCGCCGCTGCCAATAAATACGGTGCAATTGGCGAGGCCAACCGCGGCTTTGCCTTGAGTGGTCGGCGCAGAGCCCGGGCATCCGGGAATTCCTACAGTGTTCGTGGGATCATACGGCAATGCCGGATTGTAATACTGCGTTTCGAGAATGTGCAGAGTGCGGGAACCTACGTAGCCGATGCGGAACAAGAGGTTCGCCGGTAGTTGCCGTTCGATTGTCAGGTTCCATTCATAAGTTGTAGGAACGTGATAGTCGCCGCTGGGGTCGTAGCTCACGGCGATTTCGTTGAAGGGAGGTTTGTAAGCGAAGTTTGTGGGCGCAGGGAAAGGGCTCGGGAACGTTGGATAGTTCGTGGCCTGTCCGCCGTCACAGTGCAAGGCAGCTTGCGTGGAGGGTTGTGTGCACAACGGGTCGCTGAAGGAACCCGGACTGGAAGAAGCGGTCGGAGCGCTGCTGCCTGCCGTGGAAAGAATGAATTGCGGGCTGAACGGCCATTCATCCACGAAACGGTTGCTGAGCATTCCCATCACCCGCGTGTCGTAGAAAATTCCCGCGCCGCCTCGCAAACTCGTCTTGCCGTCGCCAAATACGTCGTAGGCAAAACCGAGGCGCGGCGCAAATCCTTTCCAGTTAGTTCTCAAAGCGTTGTCTGGCATGCCCGGATCGTTGCCAATACCGTTCTGGCCGGAAAAGAAAATTCCTGGAGGCGCGTTGGGATATACGCGGGATACCGTTCCCGCCGCCATTGCCGCCAGATTCACTTGCGCCCAGCGGTCGCCCAGATCGCTCCAGGGAAATGCGGGTTCGTAGCGCAGGCCAAGATTGAGCGTTAGACGCCGTGTAGCGCGATAATTGTCCTGAAAGTAGAAGCCAACGAAATTCGCTCGATTTTGTTTGAACTCGCCAGCGCCTTGTTGAAGAGCAAAGCCGTTTCCGACGCCAGCTCCATCCGAAAGGATTCCCGCCAGAAAGAACTGATAGGTTGCCAGACTTCCGCCTTGCACAGCCGATATGGGAGCAGCGGACAAGTAGTTGTCCGATGTGCCGAAGCCGAAGATTCCCGGCTGGTTGAATTGATTGTCCAGGTCCACGAGACTGCGTTCGACCGACGCGCCGAAGTGAATATCGTGTTTGCCTTTTTCCCAGCTGACGTCATTGGCAAAGGTGTAATTGTTGCGCGTGAAAAATGCCGGCGGATTGTCTCCAAAACTAAATCCACCTTGAACACCGACGCCTTGGATACCGGAAGGACTCGGTTGGAACGGGAGGTTCACGCCAAAGGCAGTAACATCCGCTGCATTCGCTCCGGGACCGCGGTGCGAAACTTCCCGCGAGTAGCTGAAACGAAAATCGTTGATCAGCCGCGGAGAGAAGACATGAGTTTCGTGCGCCAAAAAGTTCTGCGCGATGATTGAGAACGTCGCATCGGTATAAGACACAAGCCGCATCGGATTGAAGACCGCGGCCTTCGTGAAACGGTCAAATTCGTAACGGCCGCTGAGTTTGTCGCTTTCCCGGAAGGAATGATCAATCCTGCCGATAGCGGAATCAAAGTTCTCAATGTCCGGCTTGGAAAAAGGAACAGTCGGATTCGAGCCAGTGGGAATGGAACCCACTAACGAAAACTTGGCATTCGGGTCAAGCTGGCCGGCGTTAGCGTTGAAAGCTGCACCGCAAGCAGCGACGTTGCAGCCGGGAATGATCCCAAGCAGCGTTGCGACTGCCGGATCAATCGTTCCAGGCAGATGGGGCCCCGTGGGATTGGCGGGATTCAAGAACGGTCCAGCAGCGAGGAAATTGCTGATATCGGTCTGGCCGACAGCTCTCTGGCTGCCGAGGACGAGGTTGCGGAACGCTGTGCGTTGATAACCGCCGAAGAAAAAGGTTTTGTCCTTGCGAATGGGACCGCCAAGGGTGCCGCCGAATTGATTGCGCTTCACCTGGTCTTGAGTTGTCGGCGTGGCGAAAAAGTTTTGCGCGTTGAAGACCGGATTGCGGTTGAACTCAAACGCATCGCCGTGAATGCTGTTCGTTCCGGATTTCGTGATCACGTTCACAACGCCACCCGCGTTCGAGCCGTACTCGGCGCTGTAATTGCTCGTCTGCACGCTGAATTCCTGTAGCGCGTCCGGGAACGGAAACGGCTGGTTCACGTTCGTGTATTCGTCCACGTAGTTTCCGCCGTCAAGCTGGTAGCTGATGGCGTTCTGCCGCGCTCCGTTCGCGGAAAAAGTCACCGCGCCGGGAAAAGTTTTCGTCGCTCCCTGGTCGGCGCCGCCGTTCGGAGAGTTCACTGCGCCCGCAACAAGTAGGGTGAGCTGCGCCGCATTGCGTCCATTCAGCGGCAATTCGGAAATGCGCTGCTGCTCAATCACTTGCTTCAGCGTGGAAGTGGATGTGTCCACTTGTAAGGCGTTGCCCACGACCGTCACCGTTTCCGTGGTTGAGCCCACCGACAAGGTCACATTTAAAGCCAGCGCCTGGTCCGCTTGCAAAACGATGTCCATCTGCTTCGACGTGCTGAATCCCTTGGCCTCGACGGTCACGTGGTACGTTGCGGGCCGGAGAGATGGAATGACGTAAAGCCCGTCCGCGTCTGTAGTCGCGGAGCGGGTAAAGCCCGTCGCTTCTTGCGTGGCGGTCACCTGCGCGCCGGCCACCGCGCCTCCATTGGGATCCGTCACTCTGCCGGAGATGCTTCCCAAGCCTTGCGCTTGAGAAATCACAGGAGCGAATAGAAGAGCCAAAACGGCAATGAGGAGATTCTTCTTCATCTCTGTTTTTCCCTTTCATCGGGCCAACCTGGGTCGCCGGCTGTGTCCCGAGGCATGCGCCGCCCGTCCGCCCGAACTACACGGCTACGCACCATCGACTCGCTGAATAATGGCAATCAAATTCTTGAATAGATTCAGTGTGGCGACATTAGGAGCACGTTTGCGTCCCTGTCAATCTGGAAAATCTAAAGCAGTGGTTTAGCCGAATTAAAGCCGCAGAAGGGATACCGTGAGTTTTGCTAACGAAGCAGGGCCAAAGCGTACCACAGCAGGGGTGCCTGGCCGTGCAAATCGCAAGTGCGTTTAATGCGCGGTGTAACTCTGGGCGGTTTGCGTCCTTGCGTTGAAAACTTCGAAATGGCCGTCCGGCCACGCTGTGAGTTTCAAATAGTTGCCCGGGTCGGTTCCTGCAAGATTTGCGATGAAGGGCTCCGGCGCGTTGTGATCGGCGCCGCCTTCCTTTGAGAAATGAAGCTGCCAGAGATCTTCGAGGTGAGCCGATTTCTTCACAGCGTCCCAGGAGGAGGGCGCGCCCCCTTTTGTTTCGCCGTTATCCATGATGGCCACGCGCGGAGCGATGCCGTTGAGGAAAAGGGCGCTGTTGCTGGTGATTGAGCCGTGGTGCGAGACGATGTAAATGTCCACGGGGCCGATTTTGTTTAGGGGGCACATCAGCAGCATTTCCTTGTCGGAAGTGAGGTCGCCTAAATCCAGAATGCGCAACTTGCCGAGAGTGAAAAGCGTGCCGAGCGAACGTGGATTTTCGGTCGTGTCGGCGGGAGGCTGCGGCGCTGTTTTGCATGCGTCGTTAGTTGCGCCGGCTCCGGGAAGCGCGTTCGCGATGACCGCGCCATCCGCGCTGATAACTTCGGCTTTGATTCCTTGCAACGGAAGGACGTCTCCGGCTTTTGCAACGGTCCGCTTGATCTTTTTTTCTGCAATGACTTTGAGATAGTCCTGATAGATTTGCGCCGTCGGATTTGCGGGCTCGCGATTTTCGCCGTGGTCAATAAATTCGCCGATGGGAATTTTGGCGACGAGCTGCGGGACGCCGCCGGTGTGGTCGCTGTGGTAGTGCGTGAGCAAAACGAAATCGATTTTCGCGAGGCCGGCGTTTTTGGCTGCGGCCACGATGCGGCCGGCATCGCGACTGCCGAATCCGGGCCAGCCAGTGTCAATGAGCAGTGATTGCCCGGCCGGAGTGACGAAAAGCGTAGCCTGGCCGCCTTCCACATCCACAAAATAAATCTGCAAAGGTTTTTGAGCGGCGGCGGGCTGAGTTGCGGCCGACGCTAACAAACAAACCAGACCGGCAGAGAGAATCGTAAAGCGAATAAATTTTCCGCACATGCTTTCAGCTCCTTGTAAAACAAACATTCTACTTCTGCACACTGCCGGGCTGGTTTGAAACGAGAGCCCGCGTCGCACCGGTTGAGATGCCGCCATCCACGAGCAAAGTCTGGCCGGTGATATAAGCGCTGGATTCCGAAGCGAGAAACACGATTGCACCGTCGAGATCATGCGGCTGGCCGGGGCGCTTCAGAGGAATGCGATCGACAAGGTACTCGACCCATTCTTTGTTTTCGTACAGAACTTTGTTTTGCTCCGTGCGAAACCAGCCGGGCGCAAGGCAATTCACGGTGATGCCGTGCTTGCCCCAATCGTCGGCGAGGCTCATGGTCAACTGGCGGATGCCCCCGCGGCTCGCGCCGTAGGGAGCGAGGCCTGCGTACCCGGAAACGCTGGTGACGGAGCCGATGTTGATGATGCGGCCGTACTGACGCGAAATCATGCGGCGGGCTACGGATTGCGCGACGAAAAAGCTGCCGCGCAGATTGGTATCGAGAATGAGATTCCAATCGTCCCAGGTAACCTCGAGCGCGGGTTTGCGAACGTTGCAGCCCGCGTTGTTCACGAGAATATCCAGATGGCCAAATTCGTTTTCCGCAGCGGCGGCCATTTTTTCGATGCTTTCGTGATCGCGGACATCGAGCTCGAGCGAAATGGCGCGACGGCCGAGCGCGCGGATTTCTGATTCGAAAGGCGCCAGGCGATTTTTGTCGCGACTCGTGAGGACGAGGTCGGCTCCGGCTTTGGCAAGGGCGTGGGCAAAATATTGGCCGAGGCCGCGGCTTGTGCCCGTGACAATGGCGACCCGGCCCGTGAGATCGAAGAGCTGATCGCTCACGAGATTGCTCCCGGCGTAAGAACGACCTTCATCAGATTTGGCTCGCGAGAGTGAAGGCGCGCAAACCATTGCGGCCCTTCGGCGAGAGGAGCGATTGCCGTGATGAGCGGTTTCACTCGAACTGCGCCTGACGCGAGGAGTTCCATGGCACGGGGATATTCTCCCGCGGAAGCGCAAGAACCCTGCAAGCGAATTTGGCGAGTGACGATTTTTTGGAGAGGAATGGTGATTTGAGGCGAGATGTTGCCGACCAAAATGACTGTGCCGCCTTTGCGTACGCTTTCGATTGAGGCGGTGACCGTTTCTGTTGCGCCCACGGCTTCCACGGCGAGGTCAACGCCGGCGCCTCGGGTGAGTTGCAAGATTTGAGGAGCGACATCTGTTTCAGCGGATAAGACAGCGGTTGCGCCGAGAGTTTGCACAAGTTTTAGACGCGACGCGTCAATGTCCGTGACGAAAACGCGCGAACATCCGGCTGCGCGTAAAACCTGTGCGCTGAGAAGTCCAATCATTCCCGCGCCGACGACGAGGGCGCTGCTGCCCGCGGAAATTTGTGCCAGGGAAACCGCGTGCACGGCGACGGCGATCGCTTCAAGCATCGCGGCTTCCGCGAAGGAAAGATTCCCCGCCAAGCGGTAGACGATGCGCGAAGGGACGGCGACAAATTCGGCGAACGCGCCCGCGCGCCGATAGTCGGAACAAGAGACGCCGAGAACCTGGCGATTGTCACAGAGATTGACTTCGCCGCGGCGGCAGTGCGCACAGGAACCGCAAAAGACGGTGGAGTCGAACGTAACTCGATCGCCTGCGGCAAACTCCGTGACGCCTTTGCCGAGCACCGCGACGATTCCGGCGGCTTCGTGGCCCATGACGATGGGCGGAATGCGGCGGCCGGAAGAACCGTCGTAGCCGTGAACGTCGCTGCCGCAGATGCCGCAAGCGGCGACTCGAATGAGAACCTCGCCAGGGCCGGGCGCGGGATCGGGGAGTTCGGCGAGTTCCAGTTGTTTGTATTGCGTGAGCAGAAGCGCTTTCATGCGCACCCTGAAAATCCGAGTGAATTGCAAACGCGCCGCTACTCTAGCGCAGATGGGAGCACCGGGAAAACATAGTATTCGAGAACGCACTCTTTAGTGGGGCTACACTATGCGAGCGCTTGAACTTCGCGCCAGATTTGTGGGTCAACGGGAATTCCTTCGGCAAGATTTTGTTTGCGAGTTTCGAGGACGCGTTCGCCGGGATAGCGGACACTTTTCCCGGGAGCAGAGGGAGTTGCGTGAAGATACGCAATGATTTCGTCGGCGATGTTTGTGGAGGCGGACGCCGGAGAGGCGGGATTGATAGCGATAAAAACTTGCGAGAGATCTGTTTCGCGTTCGGGGATTGGCTCGATCTGATGCGTAGCGCAGCCGGCGGAAAGTAGCGCCGCGACCATGTCCAAAAGGAGAGCGAGGCCGGAGCCTTTCCAGTAGCCGATGGGAAGCGGACGCTGGGAGGCTTCGATGGCCGCGGGATCGCGCGTGAGATTTCCTGCGGAATCGAAACCGCCATCCACGGGCAACTGCTCGCCTCGCATGCGATAGACGGCGAGGGCGCCGTAGGAAAATTGCGACATGGCCATATCGAGAACGACGTGGCCGGAGGCGCGCGGGACGGCGACGATGAGCGGATTGTTGCCGACGCGCGGATCGGCGGCTCCCCACGGAGGCAAGTTCGGAAGCGTGTTGGTCCAGCAAATTCCGATGACACCGGCTTCAGCGGCTTGCCAACCGTAGCTGCCGCCACGCATCCAGTGATTAGTATTGGCGAGGGCGACGCAGCCGATGCCATGGTTGCGAGAGAGGGCGATGGCGCGTTGCATGCAATGCCAGGCGTTAAGATTGCCCGGGCCGGCGTTGCCGTTCCAACGTTCGAGCGCGCCAAAAGTTGAAACGAGTTTCGGCTCGGCGTCTACGCGGACGACTCTGCTTTTGATCATGCGCACAAATTGGGGAAAGCGGTTGAGGCCGTGAGAGTAGACGCCGTCGCGGCTGGTGTCGGCAAAGAGTTGCGCGCAGAGGCGGGCGCGGTCGCCGCTGAAATTCAGATTGAGAAGAATTTTCTCGAGAACGGAGAAAACTTCGGCATAAGGAATGCGCACCGGATTGTTGTTCATAACCGCAATAGCGTACAGCAGAAATTCCCCGAGCGAATCGCAGAGTGGATTCGAACAGCGCTTGCCGACAAATTTTAAGGGATGAAATGCGCGAAAACTTTTGCGGGCGATTTCTCTTTGTTGTAGTCTGCGTCGGCCATGAAAACATTTCTTGCAATTTTGCTGATGACTTTCGCGAGTCCATGTTTTGCGGCGGACTTGACGGGAAACTGGGCGGTGAAAGATCCACTGCCGGACGGAACGTTCCGAACGACGTATCTCGATTTGAAGCAAGAAGGCGAGCGAATTACAGGAACGATCCGTGTGACGCAGTTCTATTACAAGATTGTGGAAAGCACGGGCGGAGCCGACGGTTTTACGCTGACGGGCAGCATGGCGGACGGCACGAGCGAGCGGCGCGTGAAGTACGAGGGCAAATTGGTTGGCGAGGAATTGCACGTGGCGACGAGACGCCGGCCGGATGCGCCGCTCGTGGAGATGATTGCGCGCCGCGTGCCGGCGAGCGAAGGAGCATATCCGGTGCGGCGCGCTCTGCCGGAACTTCACAAGGTAGCGGACAACGAACTGGCGCGAACGCCGCCGATGGGTTGGAACAGTTGGAACAAATTCGCGGGGCGCGTGGACGACGCTGCCGTGCGGGGAATGGCCGACGCGATGGCGACAAACGGAATGAAAGAAGCGGGCTATCAGTACATCAACATTGACGACACGTGGGAAGCGGGGCGGGACGAGCACGGGAATATTACGACGAACAAGAAATTTCCGGACATGAAAGCGCTGGCGGATTACGTACACAGCAAAGGATTGAAGATTGGAATTTATTCTTCGCCCGGGCCAAACACGTGCGCGGGATACGAAGGGAGCTATGGGCATGAAGAGCAGGATGCAAAGACATACGCGGCGTGGGGAATCGATTATCTGAAGTACGACTGGTGCGGGGCGCGGAATCTTTACACGGATGAAGAGATGCGCGCGGTGTATCAGATTATGGGCGATGCGCTTTTGAAAGCGGGGCGGCCGATTCTGTACAGCCTGTGCCAGTACGGGCGCGCGGACGTATGGAAATGGGGCGCGGATGTTGGCGGAAACGCGTGGCGCACGACGGGAGATATTCGCGACGCGTGGGACTCGATGACGAAGATTGGATTTGCGCAGGATGAATTGGCTCCGTGGGCGGGCCCGGGACACTGGAACGATCCGGACATGCTGGAGATTGGGAACGGCGGAATGAATGAAGATGAGTACCGCACGCACATGAGTTTGTGGGCGGTTTTGGCGGCCCCGCTGCTGGCGGGAAATGACCTGCGCGACATGAAGCCGGCGATTCTGGAGATTTTGACGAACCGCGAAGTGATTGCAGTTAATCAGGACAAGGCGGGCAAGCAGGGGCGGCGCGTTTCAAAATCGGGAGAACAGGAAGTCTGGACGAGACAGTTAGCTGATGGTGGGATGGCCATTGGAGTGTTCAATCGTGGGGCGGCACCGGAAAAAGCGAACGCGAAGTGGGCGGAGATTGGACTGAAATCCGCGCCGAAGAGCGGAAGAGATTTGTGGGCGCACAGCGATGTTAAATTCAGCGGCGAAGAATATTCCGTCGCCGTGCCCGCGCACGGCGTTGTGATGCTGCGCCTGAAGCCGTAAATTGCGGCTGGTTCACTTCCCTGTATAGCTGATGCGCCAGATGGATTTGGAGCCGTCGTCGGTAACGAGAAGCGAACCATCGTGCGCGACGGTGACGCCGACCGGGCGTCCCCAAACGTGGCCATTGTCCACGACAAAACCGGTCATGAAATCTTCGTATTCGCCGGAGGCGTGGCCCGTCTGGTGTAGAGGGACGCGGATTAATTCATATCCGACCCGAACGGATTTGTTCCAGGAACCGTGCTCGGCGGCGAAAATATCGCCCTGATATTCCGCGGGAAATTGTTTGCCATCGTAAAAAGCCATTTCGAGAGAGGCGTTGTGCGGATGGAGGATTACATCCGGCGTGATGACTTTTGATTTGAGTTCCGGATGCTTTCCGGCGTGGCGAGGATCCTGGTGGCCGCCCATGTACCACCAGGGCCAGCCGTAAAAGCCGCCATCCTGCACGTGTGTGATGTAGTCGGGAACGACATTGTCGCCGAGGGCATCGCGTTCGTTGACGGAGCACCAGAGCTCGCCGGTTTTTGAATTGACGGCCATGCCAACGCAGTTGCGGATGCCATAGGCATAAACGCGCATCCCGGAGCCGTCGGGATTGAATTCGAGAACATCGGCGCGATTTTTTTCGGCGGGAGTTGTATCCGGATCATCAATGTTCGAAGCGGAGCCGACGGAGACGAACATTTTCTTGCCGTCAGGCGTGAATTGAATGTCGCGAGTCCAGTGGCCGTCGCCTCCTGGGACGTCGGCGATGTGTTCGGAAGGGCCCGACGCTTTCAGGTCGCCGTTCTTGTAGGGGAAGCGAACGACGGAGTCGGTGTTGCCGATGTAAATCCATTGTGGATCCGGACCCGGCGGGAAAAAATTGATGCCGAAGGGACGCTTGAGGCCCGTGGCGAAAATTTCAGCGCGTTCTGGCTTCCCTTCCGCGGTGATGCCGTGGAAAACGCGAATTTCGCCGGAACGGCTTTCTGCGACGAAGAAATCGCCGTTGGGAGCGGCGCGAATCAAGCGCGGCTCGTTGAGGCCGGAGGCGTACAGTTCGACCGTGAAGCCCGGGGGCACTTGCGGCCAGGCGTTTTCCGGGCGCGGAACGAGTTGAGGACCATTGCCTGCTGAGGCCGTGGCGAAAGGAGCGGGCAGATCGTCGAGCGTAATTTTGCGAACGGCGCCGGGTTTTTCGTAGCGGTAGTCGGTGAAGGGCGCTTTCGGAGGTGGAGCGCTCGCTGCGGTTGCCACTGCTTCATCGGCGGAGAGACGCACGCGAGGAGAGCCGGGCTTCGATCCACCGAGAACGCGGAGAAAATTGACGATTTGCCAGCGATCTTTTTCCGGGAGGCTTTCCCACGAGGGCATGCCGTTGTTCACGTCGCCTTTGGTGATGTACCAGAAGAGTTCGCCGTCGCTGGCGCCTTGTGCTTTGGGGCTCGTGAGATTTGGAATGTTGCCGGAGCCTTCGCCGTTGGGGCCGTGGCAAGCGGCGCAGCGGGATTGATAGGCGGATCTGGCGGCATCGGGTTGCTGGCCTTCGTAGGGATTTTTTGTGGTTTTCGCGGAAGGGGGCGCGTTATGGAAACTTGCGTTCTGCGCGCGCAATGCGGGATTCGCGAGATGGAGCGCGAAAAGAATTAGAGCGGCGACGCCGGCGATTACAGAGATTCGAGCGATGCGTCTCATTACGATCCTCCACGGAGGTTAGGAAAATATTTGAACACGAAGCCGCGATGAGCGCGAGAGGCTAAAGGAAGAATTTCAGGGGCGCGGGCGGAGGCCCATCCAGGATTCGGCATTGGAGCGGAAGAGGCGCGTGACGTCGCGCTGAATGTCGGCGGGTGTGACGCCGCGACCGTCTTCGGACAAGAGGCGATAATTTTCGGCAAGGATGGGTCCGAGCGTTCTGCGCGTGTTGGCCCACTTGTAGATGACTTGTTCGAGGACGCGGGCGTCGGAATGTTGCGGGATGAAGCTTGCGCCGAGCATTTCGAGGCGCTCGCGAGTGATCTCTTCGACGATGGAAGCATTGTTCATGAACCACCAGCAACCAAAGGGCATGAGGTTGTTGAACTTTCGCGCGAAGACGCAGAGCTCGTGCTGATTTTCGCGGCTGAGGACGCTGACGAGAAAACGGTTGGAAGGAAAATCGCGGCAAAGATTTTCGAGGGAGCGGAGATTGGCTCTGCCGACGGCGTCGCCTGCGAGACGGATTCGCGGATTGACTTGCTTGCGAACGCCGATCATCAGGGAGAGCGGCAAACCCAGTTCGCGGCAAGCGGGAAGCACGGCGTCGCGCAGTAACAGGCTATTCAGAGTGTCGCCGGGAAATTCAAAAGTGTCCGGCAGAGAACAAGCCATGTAAACGGGCTGCATGCGCTTGGCCCAGTCGGCGAGGAAGCGGCGCACTTCGGCGATGGATTTTCCTGAGGCTTGCGCATCCACGGAGTAGCCTTGCGTGGCAAGGGTCTGCCAGTGGTCGGGCCAAGTATTGAGAATGCGATCGAGACGCAGGACGGCGTGGAATTGATTGTGGTTAGGAACACCATTGAGCCAGAGGGGGGCTTCGTCGGGGTCGAGGGGATCGTTGGTCATGACGACGGTGCTGATGCCCGCTATCTCAAGGACGCGTGGAATATGCGCCTCGAGAGTCTGGTTTCTGAAAAAGTGTCTGGCTTCAGAGAGTGCGCCGTGATCAGTGGGGAGACCAAACGAGTGAAGGACAGCGATGACGCCGCGAGTGGCTTCAGAGATGGGAGAGTTTTCGACGAAGAGTGCGCGCCAGATGGCTTCGGCCTGCTCGGTCTTGGAGAGGGTCCAATAGTGCTCGGGAGTCATGCTGGAGGAACGGAAGAATTCGGCCTCGAGGTAGTGGTAGGTGAGGAGTTCGTCTATTCCCCAGAGAGAAAGTTTGCCGAAGCCGGGAGCGAAGAGATGAGTGTGAATGTCGATGAAGGGGGTGGAGGCGAGGGCGTCCTGAACGGCAATGGGGAGCTGGGCGGGAGTCAAGAAGTCGCCATTCGCCGAGATGGGAGTTTGCGTCGCTGATTTGAACACGTCTGTGGTCACGCGTGGTACCCGTAGGCGCCGCTGTCTATGCAGATTGTAACGCGCAGAACCGTGGGCGGCGGTGCCAGGTTGGCCCAGTAACCCAGAGCCAGACAAGAACGGAGGTCTTACCCAGAGTTATGAGAAGTGAAGAGTAAGGCGCGCGAGAAAGAGTGTCAAATTGTAAGAATTGAAGAATCCATTCAGCGGAATTGAACGAAATTCTGCTCGGGCGCGGCAGAATTTGAACGGGCGGAAAAGGAGCGGGCAAAGGTTTGGATGTTAAAGATTGATTTTTTTTCTTGACATGGAAACGCGATTCCATAATATGGCACGCGTGCCACATTCCAAGACAGTGAAATCGCCTTACAAGGTGCAGGTGCTGGACCGGGCGCTGGCAGCTCTGGCGGCGCTTTCGAACAGCGCGAGCGATTGCAGCCTGGCGGAGTTGTGCCCCGCCCTGGGTTTGCACAAGAGCACGGCGCACCGGCTGATGATGGTGCTGGAGCAGCACCGGCTGGTGGTAAAGAGTCCGGAGACGGGGCGGTACCGGTTGGGCCTGCGGCTCTACGAGCTGGGGTCGCGCGCGATTGACGGACTGGATTTGCGCGGGCGAGCGCGGCCGTATCTGGACCGGCTTCAAGAGCGTTTCGGCGAAACCGTGTTCTTCTGCATTTTGGATGAAGGGCAAGTTTTTTACGTGGACAAGGTGGAGTCGCAGCGAAGCGTGCGGACGGCGTGCACGGTGGGAAGCCGCGCGCCGGCGTATTGCACGGCAGTCGGGAAGGCGATGCTATCGGAGCTTCCAGACACGGAAGTGGCTACAATCGTGCGGAAATCAGGACTGAAAGCGATCACGGCAAATACGATCACGACGCTGGCGCGATTGAAGAATGAATTGCGGGCTGTGAGGTCGCGCGGATATGCGATCGACGACGAGGAAAAAGAAGAAGGGCTGCGGTGCGTGGGAGCAGTGGTACACGCGCACTCGAGGAAACTGAGCGCGGCGATGAGCATTTCCGGGCCGGCGTTCCGAATGACGAAGGAGAGAATTCCTGAAGTGGCGCAGGCGCTGATGCAGGCGGCGGGAGCGCTATCCACGGAATTGGGTTATCAGGAGCTGCCGCTGGAAGCGCTGAGAAGAGCGGCGAGCTAGGATTTTTCAGGGGAGTACCCCGGCGAAAGCCGGGGATTTTTTGGGCCAAATTGCAATGTGAGATTGAGTCTCACAATGCGGTACGGCTAAGCATGGAGCGTTTCCCACAGGGGTGAGGGGAGCGTTCCCGGAGGATGCCATGAAGCGCAAGCAAACGATGTGGTTGATCGCAGCTGTACTGTGGCTGCTGGGCGGGGGGCGCGCGCATGCGCAAACAACGACGGCGACCATTCTCGGGACAGTGACTGACAAGAGTGGGGCGACGGTAGCTGGGGCCACGGTGACTGCGCGCAACACGCAGACGAACCTGACGCGCTCGGCGATCTCAAGCGAAGCGGGAGAATACCGCATCGAATTTCTGCCGGTGGCAACGTACGACCTCGAAGTGAGCGGCAGGGGATTCAAGAAAGCGGTGCTGAAGGGCATCGTGCTGCAAGTGAGCGTGGATGCGCGGGCCGACGCGCAACTGGAGCTGGGCGACTTAAGCGATGTGGTCACGGTGACGGCGGAAGTGCCGCTGGTGAACACGAGCACGCCGGAACTGGGGCGCACGATCGAGAACGCGGAAATTACAAACTTGCCGCTGGTGAATCGCAGCGTTTACACGCTTCTGGATATCACGCCGGGAGTCGAGAGAAACGACAACAGCATCGTGCTTGGGTATCCGGAGCAGAGAACGCTGATCAACGGGGGAACGGACGGCGGAGCAGGATCGGTAAATTATTATCTGGATGGCGGGCCGAACATGGCGGGCCTGCGTAACACGGGCAACGCGACGCCAAATCCCGACGCGGTGGAAGAGTTCCGCGTGCAGACGAATAGCTACAACGCGGAGTACGGACGGTTTGCGGCGGGCATCATCAACGTCGTGACAAAATCGGGGACGAACCAGTTCCACGGATCGGCCTTTGAATTCTGGCGCAACAACGCGCTGAACGCGCACGACTGGAAGAATCCCGCGAGTTCGCCACTGCACCGAAATCAATTCGGCGTGACGTTTGGCGGACCGATCCAGAAAGACAAGACGTTTTTCTTTTTCTCGTACGGTGGATTGCGGCAGATTCAAAGCACGTTTCTGAACGGGGCGATTGTTCCAACGGCGGCGGAAAGGAGCGGGGATTTTTCGCACACGCCTGGAGCGAACTTTGTGGTACCGGCTGGGACATCGTACGCAGGGCAGACTCCCGGGACGAAGTTTCACTGCGATCTCGCGACGGGATTGCCGACGGGAGGGACGCAGACGAATAACGTGATCTGCCCAAGCTTTTTCGATCCGGCGGCGGCTAATATCGTCGCGCAAGCCATTCCGGCATCCAACACGACAACGAGTTCCGGCCAGGCTGGATGGCTCGGCGTGATCCCAAATCCTTTCAACACAGACGAATATTTGGGAAAGGTTGATCACAGCTTCGGGAGCAATAACCGCGTCAGCGTGAGCTATTACACGACAGCGGGGGACAATACGATTCGGGCGGGGACGTCTGGACAGGGATTGCCCTGGGCTCTTCAGACGTTCAACTGGCGGCAGCACAACGCGAACGTAAGCGACACGTGGATCATCGGCCCGAACAAAGTAAATCAGGCGTGGGTCGGCTTTACGCGTTATTTTGGCGGGCGGCTAAACATTTCCAATCCGGCGCTGGGACTTCCGGCAGATGCTTCGCTGGCTAATTTTGGATCGGCGATCACGGTACAAGGAAAGCCGTCGCTGCCGAATATTGCAGTGACCAATTTCTTCAATCTGACCAACGCCATTGGCGGCCCGACGGCGGGGAGCAACTTCTACACCGTGCGGGATACGTTTACCTACACGCGCGGCCACCACTCGTTGAAGTTCGGCGGAGAGGTAATGCTGCAAAAGGACGTGCAGGATACGCTGCTCAACAACTACGGAACCTATACATTTAATGGCACTGCGACGGCGAACAGCTCCCTGACTCCGAAGGTTCCCGGTAATGCCCTTACGGATTTCCTTCTCGGGATTCCCAGCGCCATTACGCAGGATGCGCCGATCCGCGCACTTACGAACAGCTGGTTTACTTCCCTGTTCGCGCAGGACGATTTCAAGATTTTTCCGCGATTGACGCTGAATCTCGGAGTGCGCTGGGATATTCAGACGCCCCCGACAGATCCGCAGAACCGTGAAGGAACGTACGTTGCGGGAGTGCAATCCACGGTGAACCCGGTAGCGCCGGTGGGACAACTTTTTCCAGGAGATCCGGGAGTGACGCGCGGAATCGTGCCTGTGCGCTACCACCACGTTTCGCCGAGACTTGGGCTGGCGTGGGATCCTTTTGGCGACGGAAAGACATCGGTGCGAGCGGCGTTTGGAGTTTTCTACGGCAGTCTTTCAGGAAATAACTGGAACCAACCGTCGAACTTCGAGCCATTCGCGACGCGCCTGACTTTCACAAACACAGGAGCGGGAAAATTCGCGACGGGTGGAAGTCTTGCCAATCCGTATCGCGGGCTGGCCGGAGGGGATCCGTTCCCGTATCAAGGCGCGTACGTCAATGGCGGAGGAATTCTAGGGATAGACACAAATTTCCAATGGCCGTACACGTATCAAATGAACTTCAGCGTGCAACGGCAATTGACGAACGACCTGAGCGTGTCGGTCGGCTACGTGGGGAGCCTGGCGCATGATTTGCCGTTTGCGCAAGATGTGAACTATCCGCTGATCACGACCACTCCCATTCCCTCGACGGGCAACGTACAGCAACGCCGCCCAAATCAGGGATTCGGACAGGTATTGCTGGTGCAGTCGAACCAAACGGCGTCGTACCACGGAATGCAACTGACGGTGACGAAGAGAATGTCGCACCACTTGCTGATCAATGCGTTTTATACGTTCAGCAAAAATCTGAACAGCTTGCAGCTGGACAATAACCAGACACAAGGCGGCGCGCAGAACATGTCCATCCTGACGGAAGACAAAGGTCGCGCGGACATTGACCAGAGACATGCCGTTTCGTTTTCGGCGGTGTGGCAGCCCGAATTTTCGTACGGTGGAAACGGTATAGTGAAGGCTGTTCTGAATGGATGGTCCATTTCTCCCATCGTGAGATATCACAGCGGCGTGCCGTTTACGGTGGCGAACGGCGTGGACGCAAACCTGGACGGAGCAGGCGGCGACCGGGCGAATCTGGTGGGCGACCCGCATTCCGGCACGTGTCCCAACGGGGCGAATGTTGGAACGCCAACTTGCTGGTTCAACATTGCGGCATTCACGCGGAATCCGGTCGTTACGGGAACTCCCGTGGATGGAAATTCGGCACGAAATCTGCTCGATCAGCCGGGATTCAAGACGGTGGACATGGCGATCTTCCGCGACTTCCGCTTCTTTGAAAGGTATGCGCTGGAGTTTCGCATAGAAGGTACGAACACGTTCAACATCGTGAACTTGAGCCCTCCGGGCGCGACGGCGCCGGCCAGTTTGGCCAGCCCCGGCACGTTCGGAACCATATCGTCGGCGGGCAGCATGAGACAGCTTCAGCTTGGCATGCGTTTTACGTTCTGAAACTGAGCGAGGAGTTGTAGAGAAGTTCGGCGAAGTGCGGTAGCTTTGCCGTGATACGACGCAGCAGCGAATCGACCCGCGACGGCGCCGATATTGTTTGAGTGTCGGCGCGCGGGAGGACAGAGAAGGAGTTGTGCATGAGTACGCAAGCGGAAATGGCGTTGGAAAAAATGGTTTTTCGCAAAACCAACAGCCAAAAGGGACGCCATCAGGCGGTGACTCCCGGAAACAGCACGATGCGGCATTTGGCCTATGGGCGCATCATTCTAGATGCTTCGGAGCCGAGCGTGGCCTTTAGCAATGGCGAGCGGGAGACCGCGTTGATTTGCCTTTCGGGAAGCGCGACGGTGAAGGCAGGCGGACAACAAATCGAGCTGGGAAAGTTCGATGCGGTGTATATTCCGCGGGACTCGAAAATTGAAGTGAGTACGAGCAGTTCGGTGGACCTGGCGGAATTTTCATCGGATGTGGCGGGCAAATATCCGCTGAAGGTTGTGCGCTATGCGGATGTATCGAAGGACTCGGGGCTGAAGTTTGTGACGGGTGGTCCGGGCTCTTCGCGCGATTTGAGCATGTTGATTGCGAAAAACGTGGAGGCGGGGAGATTGGTCGCGGGATTCACGTATTCGGATCCGGGCAACTGGACAAGCTGGCCGCCGCACGAGCATGCGAAGATGCTGGAAGAGATGTACGTATATTTCGACATGCCCGAGCCGGGATACGGGATTCAACTGGTGTATAACGATACGCAATATCCGGAACTGGTGACGGTGGTGCGCGACGGCGACGCGGTGTTGATGCCAAGCGGCTATCATCCGAATGTTTCCGTGCCGGGGCACCGAATCGCGTTTTTGTGGGCGATGGCGGCGCATCGCGAAGTGGAAGACAGACAGTTCGGCGTGGTGAATATACAACCGGGATTCGGGCAGAGCGGATCGGGACTGGAAGCCGGCCGCAAGTAAAAACAGATCCAACAGGATGCAGATGCCGGAAGAAAACGTAATCGCGGATGCTAGGGCTAAAGAGCGCTCGAGCGTCGCGAGTCAATCCAGTACTTTGCAGAAACTGGGCGTCTTTGCTGGACGCTATCGTTGGGTGATCTGCGGGCTTTTATTTCTGGGCATCACGAAAAATTACATGGACCGGCAAGTGCTCGGGGTGCTGAAAACGCCGCTGCAGCATGAGCTTGGCTGGGACGACATTCAGTACGGGCACTTAGTGACATTTTTTCAGATGGCCTACGCGCTAGGGATGCTTTGCATGGGGCGCGTTATTGACTGGCTGGGAACGAGAATCGGATATGCCGTGGCGATGGTTTTTTGGAGCCTCGCTTCCATGGCGCACGCAGCGGCAAATTCTTTTCTAACGTTTGCCATTGCCCGCGCGGCGCTCGGCTTTGGTGAAGCTGGAGTTTTTCCGGCGAGTATCAAGAGCGTGGCGGAGTGGTTCCCGAAAAAGGAACGAGCGCTGGCCACGGGAATCTTCAACGCGGGAACAAGCGTCGGCGCAATGATTACGCCTCTGTTCATTCCGTGGATCGCCAAATCTCTGGGCTGGCGTTGGGCATTCTTGTTGACTGGGTCACTGGGATTCGTGTGGCTGGCGCTCTGGCTCCTTATGTATCGCAAGCCGGAAGAACATCCGCAGTGCACTCCGGAAGAGCTTAAGTACATTCAATCGGACCCGATATTGCCCGCGGGAAAGCTGCCGTGGGCGAAATTGTTGAACTACACACAGACCTGGACGTTCGCTGCCGGGAAATTTTTGATTGATCCGATCTGGTGGTTTTATCTTTTTTGGATTCCGGATTACATGCAGCGGGAACATGGACTGACTCTGGGAAAAATCGGCTTGCCCATCTTCACGATTTATTTGATTTCGGACATTGGGAGTGTTGGCGGCGGATGGATTTCATCGTCCTTGATCCGAAGGGGCATTTCTGTGAATGGTGCGCGCAAAATGGCGATGCTCGTCTGCGCGATCGCAGTGTTGCCGATTGCGATGACATATCGCGTATCGGGATTGTGGCCAGCGACACTCTTGATCGGACTGGCGGCAGCCGCGCATCAGGGATTTTCGGCGAATCTTTTTACGCTGACCTCCGATCTCTTTCCTTCTCGCGCCGTCGGATCCGTAGTTGGAATCGGCGGCATGGCGGGGGCGATAGGCGGAATGTTGATTGCGGAAATCGTTGGGCACGTTTTGCAGTGGACCGGAAGTTACAAGATTCCGTTTCTTATTGCCGCGTCCGCGTATCTTGTGGCGCTGCTTGTGATTCATTTGCTGAGTCCGCGGCTTGAACCCGCGCAAATTGGACAAGAGTGAGCTGATGGTTCTGGAAGCGTTTCAGTTAGACGGGAAAAATGCGCTGGTGACGGGATCGCATCGCGGGCTGGGAGCCGCGATCGCCGTGGCGCTGGCAAAAGCGGGCGCGAACGTTGGCTGCCACGGGCGCGATGCGAAGCCGGGTGCCGCTTTCGACGGAATTCGAGCAATAGGACGAAAGACGTTTTATTTTCCAGCGGATCTGGCGGACGCGAGAACGTACGCGAGTTTGATTGAAAGAACGGTGGAAGAGTTTGGCTCGATCGATATTTTGGTGAACAACGCGGGGATGATCCGGCGGGCTCCTGCGACGGAATATTCCGCGGAAGACTGGAACGAATTGATTGCGGTGAATTTGACGGCGGTGTTTCAACTGTCGCAACTGGCCGGAAGGCAGATGATTGAAAGAGGCAACGGGGGAAAAATCGTGAACATCGCTTCCCTGCTCTCATTCCAGGGCGGGATTTTGGTTCCAGCGTACGCGGCGGCAAAGGGCGGCGTTGCGCAACTAACGAAAGCGCTCGCGAATGAGTGGGCGGCCAAGGGAATCAACGTGAACGCGATCGCGCCCGGTTACATGGCGACGGACAACACCACGGCGCTGCGAAACGATCCTGTGCGCAGCCGGCAAATTCTGGATCGAATTCCCGCGGGGCGTTGGGGCGAGCCCGACGATATTGCGGGCGCAGCGGTTTTTCTGTGTTCTCGGGCGAGCGACTACGTGCACGGACACGTTTTGGCCGTGGACGGCGGATGGCTGGGGCGGTGACGAAGCGATGACACTTGCGGTGCGACCAAAAGAAGGATGCCGTTGGGATCTGGTGAGTTTGGGCGAAGTGATGCTGCGCTTCGATCCCGGCGAATACCGGATTTGGACGACGAGGCAATTTGCGGTGAGCGAAGGTGGCGGCGAGTACAACGTCGCGCGCGGATTGAAGCGCTGTTTTGGAATGGACGCGGCGGTGGTGACGGCGTTTGCGAAAAATCCCGTGGGATCGCTGCTGCAGGATTTGATCAACCAAGGCGGAGTGGATTCGTCGCTGATTCGATGGGTGGATTACGACGGTGTGGGGCGAACGGTTCGCAACGGATTGAATTTTACGGAACGCGGATTCGGAGTGCGCGCGGCGCTAGGATGCTCGGATCGCGGGCATACGGCGATTGCGGCGATGAAGCCAGAAGAAGCTAATTGGGAAGAGATTTTTGGAAAGAAGGGCGCGCGGTGGCTGCACACGGGAGGAATTTTTTGCGCGCTGTCGGAAACGACTCCGGAGGTCGCGCTGGAAGCGATGCAAGCGGCGCGAAAGCATGGCGTGGTCGTTTCGTATGATTTGAATTACCGCGATTCGCTGTGGCGATCCATCGGGGGAAAGAAAAGAGCGCAGGAAGTGAACCGGCGGCTTGCGCCGTATGTGGACGTGATGCTGGGGAATGAAGAGGATTTTTCCGCAGCGCTGGGATATGACGTGCCGGGGACGGATGAAAATCTATCCGCGCTCGATCCGGAAAATTTCAAAAAGATGATTGCGACGGTGGTCAAGGATTTTCCGTTCAAGGTTGTGGCGACAACGCTGCGGAAGGCGACGACGGCGACGAGAAATGATTGGGGAGCGACCTGTTATTGCGACAGGAGTTTTTATCAGGCGCCGGACCGGAAAGATTTGGAGATTCTCGATCGTGTGGGCGGAGGAGATTCGTTCGCGTCGGGATTGATCTATGGATTTTTAGCGGGAAAAGGACCGCAATGGGCGGTTGAGTGCGGCGCTGCGCACGGGGCGCTGGCGATGACGACTCCGGGAGACACGACGATGGCGACACTCGAAGAAGTTTTGCAGGTGATGAAGGGAGCGGGGGCGCGAATCGCCCGCTGAAAGGCCATGTTCGCATGAAGAAGCAGGAAGTACGCGCGCTGATTGAAAAAGTGGGAATCGTGCCGGTGATTCGCGCATCGTCCGCGGAAGAGGCGCGCTTTGCGGCGGATTGCGTGAGCAAGGGCGGCGTTCCGATTGTCGAAATTACGATGACGGTTCCAGGAGCGGTCGAAGTGATTCGCGAGCTTGTGAAAACTATGCCGGAAGTGCTTGTCGGCGCAGGAACGGTGCTGGATGAAGAATCGGCACGCAAATGCGCCGACGCCGGAGCGCAATTTTTGGTGACGCCGGGATTCGACGCGGCAACTGTGGCGACCGCGCGCAAGCTGGATTTGCTGATCATGGCCGGTGCGCTGACGCCGTCAGAAATTATGGAGGCTTCAAAATCGGGCGCGGACTTCGTGAAAGTTTTTCCGTGTGGAAGTTTGGGCGGCCCGAAATACATACAGGCGTTGCGAGGACCCTTTCCGCAAATACCTTTTGTGCCGACAGGCGGAGTGAATTTGGAAACCGCAGCGGACTACATTCGAGCGGGAGCGGCGGCGCTTGGCGTCGGTGGCGAGATGATTTCGAAAGAAGCGCTCAAGGCTCGCGATGGAGATGTCATCAGTAAATTGTCAGCGCTATTCGTGGATTTGGTAAGAGACGCGCGGATTTCCGGAGCGAAAGAAGCAAACCGGAAGACGCAGGCGGGTTAGGCGGAGAGGGATGGAACAGACGAAAACAATTCCGGATCTTGTAGTGGTGCGGCACAAAGATGGAAAAATGTCCGAGCCGGAAGCAGGGCTGAAACGGCGCGTGCTTGCTTACAACGAAAAGTTATTTCTCGCGGAACATGAAATGGTGAAGGAGTGGGTGGGAACGCTGCACAGCCATCCGCACGATCAGATTGTGTATGTGGTGCGGGGATATTTGAAAGTTTCCTGCCAGGGAAAAACTTTTGAGATTCGGACGGGCGACACGTTTGTGGTGCGCGGGGGCGTGGAACACGGCGCTTCCGCGCTGGAAGATTCGCTGGTCATCGATGTGTTCACGCCATGGCGGGAAGATTATCTGAAGTGAGAGTTTGCAGCGCTTCAACTTTGTTTTCTTTCTTCGAGGACCAAAAATAATGAAAAAACTGGTTTTGAGGACAGCGTGGGTCATTGCTTGCTTGTTCGCGGGTTCCGCGCTAGCGGAAGAGCCGATCAAGAACATCAAGATCCTTGTGACGAATCCGAGCGAGATGGCGCGGAGCGCGGCGAACGTTGTCATTCCGATTGCGGAAATACGAAAGATCGCGCCGGACTTCAAGGCAGGCGCGATGAGCGTGACGGTGAGCGATGCGCAGAGTCTCGAAGAAGACGCGACGGTGCTGCAGACGGAAGAGTTGCCGTCGCAGGTGGACGATCTTGACGGTGATGGCAAAGCGGACGAGCTTGCGTTTCAAGTGAGTCTTGGAGCGCATCAATCGCGCGTAGTTACGATTTCGTACGGCGAAGAGGACCGCATCTGGAAGTTGCGCCGCGATTATAAGCAACGCACCGCGGCGCTATTCAGCAAGAAATTTGAAGGGCTGGGCTGGGAGTCCGAGCGGGTCGCTTACCGCCTGTATTTCGATCCGCGAAATGCAATCGACATCTACGGCAAACGTCGGCCGACGCTGCAATTGTCCATGTACGCCACGCCCGATTACGTCTACCACATGGAATCGCCGGAAGGACGCGACATTTTCCGAGTGGGAGATGCGATTGGGATTGGGGCGGTTGCGGGGATGGTGAATGGAAAGCTGGTGAAAGTTGCCGACGTGAAGGAGCGGAAGTGGAGGATTCTGGCGAGCGGGCCGGTGCGGTCGATTGTGGAAGTTGAGTATGACGGCTGGAATGCGGGCGGAAAAGTTATTCATTTGAAATCGCGGATCACGCAATGGGCCGGCGAGCGCGGATTCGAGCATGCGATTACAGCGGATTGCGGGAATGAGTTCACGTTTGTGAGCGGTCTGACTGCGATTGCCGACATCCCACTCATAACCTCGGGGAAGGACGCGGGAGTGACGTGGATTGCGACTTGGGGCAAACAGATCGTGAATTCGGGGACGATCGCGAGCAACACGATGAATGGGGAAAACCTGGGGCTGGCAGTGCTGACCGCATCTCCAGGAGCAAAAACGGAAAACGATGCGCAAAACCGACTGGTGGAATTTCATTTGAAGAACGGCAAGGCGGCGTGGTACGCGATGGCCGCGTGGGACCAGGAGGGTTCGAACCGAAGAATTGAAGGAGCTCAACAATCGTTTGTGCTTCCCCCGGATGGAATAACGAGCCGCGAACAGTTTCAGAAAGCGGTGGAGGAAGAGGCGGATCGAATCGAGCGGCCGGCGGTATTTCAGATTCTTTCGAAGTCTGCGGGCGCAGAGAGCGCGCCAGCGGACACGCTCGTTCCGCACAAAACAAAAACTGTAGAGCAGGCAATTGGGTTGCTGCGAGAAGAGGTCGATCGCACCGCGGCGACGTGGGAGCCGATCGTTCGAGGTAGCGCTGAAAGCGGAAATCCCAAAGCGGTGCCGGGATTCTTTACCGAAGGGGATAACAAGACCGGCGAATGGCAGAAGCAGAACAACGGATATTTCTGGACGGGGAGCTTTTGGATTGGCGAGCTGTGGCAACTGTATGCACGAACGCACCACGAAAAATACCGGAAGTGGGCGGAATTGTGGGGCTCGAAGCTGCAAGGGCAGGAATTGCAGGCGAATCATGATGCCGGATTCTTGTATTACTACTCTTCCGCGCTTGGAAATGATTTGACGCACGATCCGGCGCTGCGCGAGAGCGCGTTGCTGGGAGCGCAGCGGCTGGAACAACTGTTCAATCCGAAGACGCAGCTGATTGCATCGTGGGGGGTGGACGGCGATGACACCATCATCGACACGATGATGAATCTGCAGTTGCTCTGGTGGGCGAGCGACCGAACCGGAGATGAAAAGTGGCGCGAAATGGGTAAGAAGCATGCGCTGCGGACAGCGGGGTGGTATGTGAAACCGAATGGATCGGTTTTCCAGTCCGTGCACTACAACCCGGGAAACGACCGGCAGGCTTTTGTTTTGCATGGCGGTTCGGTGAGGGATATGGAATTGAAGATGGAAAATACGGCAGCGCCGGGAGAGCGCGTGTTCACACACACTCATCAAGGCTACGCGGCGGACACGACCTGGTCACGCGGATTGGCTTGGGCTGTATACGGATTTTCGACGGCTTATTTGGAAACGCATGAGCCTGCTCTTCTATCCACCGGGGAGCGCGTCGCGGACTACGGTTTGCAAAATTTGCCGAGCGATTTTGTGCCCTGGTACGACTTTGACGATCAGGGCGTTCACTTCCGGAATCGAGACACGTCCGCGGCTGCGATTCTAGCCGGAGGATTGTTCCGACTTTCGACAGCGACGAAAGATCCCGCGCAAGCTGTCCGTTATCGAGAGGCGGGCGAGCGGATGGTTCACTCGCTGATTGACCGCTATCTGACTCCAGTGGGAGAGAACGATGAGACACCGCCGGGCGTTTTGCGACACGGGAGCAGCGTGCGTCCGCATGACGCGATGCTCATCTATGGGCAGTACTACTTGCTGGAAGATCTGATTTGGCTTGAGGAACACAAGGGCTCCGCGAAATAGCTGAATCGCCGGCGATCGCGCGTCAGGCGTCAAGAGCAAAACAAGAGGCCACGGAATGCGAAAGAGACTCTTCAACGCAATTCTCTTATTGGGATTCTTGCAGTTGGCATTCACACACGTGTGTCGGGACGTAGTGGCGCAGACTCCGCCTGACGCGTTTGTTGCGATCACGGCACAGGTCGACGAGCAGATTCGCTCTTTTCTAAAGGAAGAAATTACCGCGCACGTTGCGGACATCAAGACTCTCGATCCACCGCCGGACCGCGTGGTGGGCGCACTGACGACGGGCGAATTTTCGTGGGGGACGTTTATGCGCACGTTGGGAGATTATTCCGCGTTCGCTTCAACAAACACGATTGCGGGACACGATGTGCCGCAGATGATCGGCAAGATGGCGCAGATCGAATTGAGTCACGGCGGGAAGACTTGGGCGCAACTCTATGCAGCGATGGCGTTGCGCAGTTACGGCAGGGATCTGGACCACAATGCATTGTGGCAAAGCCTTTCGCCCGAGGGAAAGAAGACGTATCAGGCGCTCCTCGATCCTGCGCGGTTTTATGACGCGAAAACGCACACATTGATTCATCTTCCGGAAAACTATTTTGGCGTGGCGGCGCGAATCGCGGCGATTGATTACGATCTCGGACTGAACAAGGATCGCGGTTCGCTGGATGATTTGCTGAATCATGCGGCGGCACAATTCACAAGCGGGGCGGTTTATGCGGACGATTCGCTGCCCACTGGACGTTACGACCGCTATTCGAACGAATACGCGCGCGCAATTTATGACGCGGCAGCGCTGGCGGGACGCGAAGACATCATCAAGGCGGTTTCGCCATCGCTCAAACAGCAAATGAAGCTCTGGTGGGATTTGTTGTCGCCGGACGGGTACGGCTATCCGTGGGGAAGGAGCCTCGGCGCGATCAGCTATATGGACACCATGGAGATTGCGGGGTTTCTAGGCGTGCATCCGGAATTCCGGCCGGCGCCACTGCGTCAGCTCGCGGCGGCGTACAACGCTGCGTGGGTGTGGCTGCGGAATAATTTCAACAAGGATACCCATTTGTTGAATATTTTTGCGTTCGGCAGGGGCGACTACGGATACATCACGAAAGAGCGTGAATGGCAGCAGACGACCACGTTTCTTGCGAAGGTTATGTCCGGCCACAAGATGTTCATGCAAGCGATGGAAAGCGAGGGGATAACGCAATTTCCGATTGCGCCGAGTTTGGGAAATGTGGCGAGGTTCGAGTTTTTTCGCGATACGGGCGGGAGAAAATTTGGAGTTTGGTTAGTGCGCCAAGGCGAAATTCATTTTGCGCTGCCGTTTGTCACGGGACCGAAAGCAGCGACCTCCGATTACGAGCCGGTACCGGTAGGATTCCCTGGTTTGGCGGCGCCCGTGGAGAGGATTTACCCGTGTCTCGCGCCTTTTTTGGAGTTGGAGGATGGGCGAACCATTGCTGCAGTTGACGGTGCGGATGAGATTAAACCCGCTGCGGATGGCATGAGCGTCATGGCGGTGTGGAAACGCTGGGTTGTTGCGGGAGCAAGAGCAGGAGAATGGGCGGACGAAGGAATTGTATCGGAAGTGACGTGGTCGCTGGAGGGAAAGACGCTGCAGCGAGTCGAAACACTGACGGCGTCGAAGGCGTTGAAAGTTCGGAGGCTGTGGCTGGCGGTGCCGAGCCGCTATGACCGTCTGGAAACAACGGAAGTGAACGGACGTCGGGCCGATCGACTTGCTTCCAATTCCGGAGCCCTTGATGTGCAGGTGAAGCGGTCCGACTGGCCCGTGCAAATTTCCGCGTTTGCCACCGGTGACAGTCCCCTGGGGAGAAGTGATCGAGGGCCTATTCCGCTGCATTTGATCCTGGAATCGAAGGAAGTTTCTTTCGCCCCAGGGGCAGTGAAGAAGTGGGAAATCACATTTTCGGCGCGCCCGAAATAATCGGTTAAGAAATGCGAACTGGCGTTGCGGTTCAGCGCTGCGGTCCTGACAACGGCTAGCCCGCATCTTCCAAAAGAAAAATGCAATCGGGGCCGCTGGAGATTCCGGCGTTTCACGATATGAACTACGCAGAGCACAATGTAAAATTGCGAGTCTTTTGGTAAACTCTCCCGCATCCTGGGCCGTCAAGGAAAACCGCAAGCCATGAAAATCATCCGATACGAAGACGCCGGCGGAACGGTTCGCTACGCCGTGGAACAGCCCGGCGGCTCCTACTTCCGTATCGACGGAAACTTATTCGGCAAATTTGAGGTGACACGCGAGAAGGCGGATGTCCGGAAAATTCTGGCGCCGGTTGTCCCGCCGATGCTCTGGTGCATCGGGCAAAATTATCGGAAGCATGCTGAAGAAGTTGGCATGGCTCCGCCCGAATTTCCCGTAGTGTTCGCGAAGGGAGTCAACACGGTGCTGGCGCCAGGCGACTCGATTCGCTTGCCCGAACGCGCGAAAAGCAAAGAAGTAGACTACGAGGCCGAGCTGGTGGTGGTGATCGGGAAGGAATGCAAAGATGTTTCGAGAGAACGGGCGCTGGAATACGTCGGTGGATATACGTGCGGAAACGACGTGAGCGCACGGGACTGGCAATTGAATAAAGGCGGTAGCCAGTGGTGCCGGGGAAAAAGCTTTGATACGTTTGGGCCGATTGGGCCTTGCCTGGTCACGCCGGATGAAGTGGGCAACCCGAACGCGCTGCAGATTCAAACGACGTTGAATGGGCGAACGGTGCAAGAGGCGAATACGAACGACATGATTTTTGACGTGAAGGCAGTGATTGCATTTTTGAGTGAGAGCACAACCCTGGTGCCGGGGACGTTGATTTTCACGGGGACGCCGCAAGGCGTGGGGATGGGACGGAAGCCGCCGCTTTGGTTGAAAGACGGAGACGAAGTTTGCGTGACAATTGAAAAGATCGGGACGTTGCGGAATCGCGTTCGCGGAACTTAGGCGCGCGGAATGCAGAGATTTTTGACTTCATTCTGACTGAAAAGAGGGTTTGATTCTGAAAGACAAGCAAGAGCATCCGAACGGATTACGGCTCGCCGGAAAAGTAGCCGTTGTGACCGGCGCTGCGAGTGGCATCGGGCGAGCCATCGCGCAGAGGTTCGCGCAGGAAGGCGCGGCAATCCGTTTGGTGGACATTGATGAAAAGGCAGCCGCGGACGTGGCGCAGCAGATTGTAAAAAGCGGAGGACGCGCGACCACCAACCGGTGTGACGTTTCGGATCAGACTTCCGTGAAAAAGTTGTTTGAGAAGCTGACAAGCGAGACCCCAATCCACATTTTGGTGAATAACGCGGGAATTTCGCACATCGGAAAGCTCGAGACGACGACGGAAACTGAATTCGATCGCGTTTTCGCCGTGAATGTAAAAGGAATATACAACTGCATGTACTGGGCGATCGAGGCGATGAAGGCGAATGGCGGCGGTGTGATTTTGAACATGGCGTCCATCGCGGCAACCGCGGGATTGGCGGAACGTTTTGCCTATTCGATGAGCAAAGGCGCGGTGCTTTCGATGACGCTGTCCGTGGCGCGAGATTATCTAGCGCACAACATCCGGTGCAATTGCATTTCGCCGGCGCGGATTCACACGGCATTTGTGGATGGATATTTGCGCAAGAACTATCCCGGACGCGAGCAGGAAATGTTCCAGAAGCTCTCGAACTCTCAACCAATCGGACGGATGGGCGATCCAACGGAAGTTGCGGCGCTGGCGCTGTTCCTGTGCTCGGACGAAGCAGCGTTCATTACCGGAACGGACTATCCGATCGACGGTGGCTTTTTCAATCTCCACGGATAAGCAAAATCGGCTTCGCGATGAAGATTGACGCGCATCAACATTTCTGGAAGTACGACCCCGTGCGTGATGCGTGGATTACGGAAGCAATGCAGGCGATAAGGCGCGATTTTCTTTCGGAGGATTTCGAAGAGGAGCGCGTTGCCAACGGCATTGACGCCAGCATCACGGTGCAGGCGGATCAGTCGGAGAAGGAAACGACCTTTCTGCTGGAATTGGCGGAGCATAATCCGAAGATTGCGGGCGTTGTGGGATGGGTTGATCTTTGTTCGCCGGGAATCGCAGAACGGCTGAGATTTTTTTTGCGCTACGGCAAGCTATGTGGATTTCGGCATGTCGCACAAGCGGAACCGGACGAGCGATTCTTGATGCGCGAGAGTTTTGTGCGCGGCGTGCAGTGTTTGCGGGAGTATGGCTTCGCATACGACATTCTGATTTATCCCAAACAATTGCCGGCGGCTCTGGAACTTGTGGCGGCGGTGCCGGAACAGCGCTTCGTGATCGATCACCTGGCCAAGCCGGGCATTCGGACGAACAGTAGCACCGAATGGGCGAAGCACATGCGAGCCATCGCACAGAATCCCAACGTTTTTTGCAAGATCTCTGGATTGGTCACGGAAGCGGACTGGCGCGGGTGGAAAAAAGCAGACTTCAAGCCGTATCTCGATGTAGTTTTTGAAGCGTTCGGGGCCGAAAGGTTGATGTTTGGATCGGATTGGCCAGTGTGCCTGCTTGCGGCGAGTTACCGACAAGTGAAGGAAATTGTCGAGGATTACTTGCGGGACTTTTCTGAGGATGAAAAAGGCAAGGTCTTCGGCGAGAATGCGATTCGATTTTACGGATTGAAGATAGGACAGCATGGACCTGCAGCTTAAAGACAAGGTCGTCCTCATCACGGGGGGCGCCAAAGGAATTGGCGCCGCAATCGCAAGAGCAGTCGCAAACGAAGGCGCAATTCCGGTCACACTGGACAAGGATGCCGAGGCGGGAGACAAACTTCGAGATGAGCTGAAGTCCGTTGGAAAGGCATGCTGGGTGATAGCTACGGACTTGTCCGATGCGGCCAATTGTTCGCGTACGGTTGACGAAGCACTCGAGAAATTCGGCAGGCTGGACGCGCTGGTAAACAACGCCGGCGTCAATGACAAAATCGGGCTGGAACATGGGACGCCACAGGATTACGAGGCGTCCCTGCGGCGCAATCTTTTCCATTACTTCAACATGGCGCACTATTCGTTGCCGGGGTTGAAGAAATCACAGGGCTGCATTGTGAACGTTGCTTCCAAAGTTGCGGTAACGGGACAGGGAGGGACGTCGGGCTACGCTTCGGCAAAGGGAGCAATTCTGGCGTTGACGCGCGAGTGGGCGGTGGAACTACTTCCCTATGGGATCCGCGTGAATGCTGTGGTGCCGGCGGAAGTGATGACGCCGCTCTATCAGCAATGGCTCGGCACTTTTCCGGACGCTGAAAAAAAGCTGGAGGAGATTACCGCGAAAATCCCTTTGGGCAGGCGTATGACCAAACCTGAGGAAATTGCCGCGACGGCGCTCTTCCTGATGTCGGCACAAGCAAGCCACATCACAGGGCAACACATTTTTGTGGACGGCGGGTACGTTCACCTGGATCGCGCATTGACCTGATTTCAGAATGGCTCGTTAGGAGGACTCTGGTGGCACAAACAGCACCTCTGACGGAACGGAAATACGCTTTGCCGTTTGTTCTGGTGACGAGCTTATTTTTTCTGTGGTCGATTGGCGTCAACCTGAACGATGTACTGATTCCCCACCTCAAGAAGGCGTTCGACCTTACTGATTTTCAGTCCTCATTCATTCAGGTTGCTTTTTTTGGCGGATATTTCTTGGCGGCTTTCCCGGCGGGCCGCTTGATGGAGAAAATCGGCTACAAGAAAGGGATTTTGGTTGGGTTGCTGATTTGCGCGACGGGGACATTGTTGTTTCTACCGGCGGCTGGCTCCAGGACTTACGGTTTTTTTCTGCTGGCGCTGTTTGTGATGTCATCCGGCCAATCTTTTCTGGAGGTCGGGGCGAATCCTTACGTCACGGTTCTCGGCCCCGCGGAAAGTTCGGAGCGCCGATTGAATCTGGCGCAATCGTTCAACGCCGTAGGCGCGGCTTTGGTGCCGACGTTGGGAGCGGCATTTATTTTGTCGGGAATCGAATACACGCCTGCGCAAAAGGCGGCGATGTCGCCAGCGCAATTGCAGGCGTACGTTGCGTCGGAAACGAACATGGTTCGAGTGCCTTATTTGGTGATCACGGGAATCTTTTTGTTTGTCGCGGCGCTGATTTATTTTGCCCATCTTCCAGAGGTTCAAGAGAGGGCAGCCGATGTTTCTGGAAATAATTCCGCGGCGAGCGCAGGCAGTGTTTTCGCGCATCCGCATCTCGTGAAGGGCGTCATAGCGCAATTTTTCTATGTGGGCGCGCAAGTGGGTGTTGGGAGCTTCGCGATTCGCTTTGCAAAACATGCGATGCCGGGAACGTTGGACGCAATGTCGGCTTGGGGGGCAAATTTCGTTGCACGACCGCATGGTGCGCTGAGTTTTCTTTCTCATATTGTGCCTACGACGCCTGAGAAAATGGCCGCGTTGTTCCTGGTGGCACATCAAACGGGATTCATGATCGGCCGGTTTGCCGGCTCCTGGATGATGAAAACTATTCCGGCGCCGCGGCTGCTCGCCGTTTTCGGTCTTGGCGCGTTCGTTTGCGTGACTGCTGGAATCGGTGCTCCGGGCCTGACTTCTGTCCTTGCGATTGTGCTGGTCGGCTTTTTTAACTCCATCATGTTTCCGACGATTTTCGCGCTCAGCCTGAAAAATCTGGGCGCCCTTACAAAGCGCGGTTCTTCCCTCCTGGTAATGTCCATCATTGGAGGCGCGATGATTCCGGCAGCGATGGGCCGCATCTCCGATTCGAGCAGTATTCGCGTGGCTCTGGTGATGCCGTTGATTTGTTATTTGTACGTGATTTATTTCGCGGTGAGCGGGTACAAGCCGAGGGCAGCTACTGCCGTTTCGCAAAGCGTGGTCACAGCGGAGGCGAAATGAGCAAACGCTACTGCCTTGCGCTGGATTTGCAGGACGATCCGAAGTTGATCGCGGAGTACAAACGATATCACGAAAAAATCTGGCCCGAAATTACGAGAAGTATCAAGAACTCCGGCATAGAGGACCTCGAGATTTATCTGCTCGGGACGCGGCTCTTCATGGTGATGGAAGTCGGCGAGCGCTTTTCCTTTGCGGCGAAAGCCAAAGCGGATCGGGAAAATCCAAGGGTTCAGGAATGGGAGAATTTGATGTGTAAATTTCAAAAGCCGCTTCCGAGTGCCAAGCCCGGCGAAAAGTGGATGCTGATGGAGCAGATTTTTAAACTGGAAAAGTAGCCAACCGCGTGGTCGTGGCTAGCGGACGGATTTCTCTTAACTCTCAAACAAGAGAGCATACCACCCGGGAGTTTCTTTAACTCGGATAACCGAGACGAGCGGAGATCGTCCGCGCCGCTCTCCGGATGGCGAGGGCAAATTCAGGAACACGGCCCCGGCTGACGCGAGTCGTAGGGCCTGAAAGGCTAATGGCTGCGGCCACTTTACCGCTAGCGTCCAAGACCGGCGCGGCGACGCAACGAGCGCCGAGTTCGGTCTCCTCATCATCTAGCGCGTAACCACGCTTTGCGATTTGCGCCAATTCCCTTTTCAAGCGGGCCAGATTCGGTATGCTGTGAGATGTGACGCGTTCAAAGACGAGCGAGGGAAAAATTTCCCCGCGCTGTTCTCTCGAAAGAAATGCCAGCAGAGCCTTGCCCAAGGCCGTGTGATTCAGGGGACGATGCATGCCCGGCTGAGAAGCCATCCGGAAAAAATGCGGGCTTTCAAACACATCGAGGTACAAAACGTCATGCCCCTCGATCACGCCGAGGTTCACCGTTTCCTTGGTTTCCTTGGAGAGTTCGGTAAGAACGGGACGGCCGATGGTGCGCAAAGTTGCGTGATAAGCGCTGCCCGCGCCGAGCCGCGCCAGTTTTGGACCGACAAGGTAAACGCCGTTGCCTTCACGGAAAAGATAGCCATCACTCTCGAGGTGAGCCACGAACCTGTAAGCAGTGCTTTTGTTTACTCCCGTCTGTTGCGCGATCTCGCGCAATTGAAGGCCGCCCGGAGCGGCATCGAGCGCTTCGAGAATTCTCAGCACTTTTCCGACGACGCCCACGGGAGCAGACTTGGACTGACGAGCGCGAACCATTGCGAATTTCCTCTCTCGGCGAAGAAGCGGCATTGACGATAGCGCAACTGAGTCAAGACGGCGGCGGGAAATCTGGCCGCCCGCGAATTTGGGACGTTCCATATCCTGAGACGCTCTAATTCACTATTCAAAATACATATTTTTAATATTGAATTTAATCATACGTCTTGCTAAAAGCCAATACCAGCAAGAGGCGTCGCCGCTTCTTAAATTGTCCCGCGGAGCGGCAGGGGTCGTGTTCCCACCGCCGTGCCGGGCGGGAAGCAGCTGGAATCTTCTGCATAAGGACAAAGACATGATACAGAAGCGCACGTCGCGCCGTGGATGGATTGCCGGCACGAGCTCGGCACTAGCGGCGGCGGCACTGCCGGGAAATTTGCGGAGCAGCGCGGCAGAGCCATTCGGGACCTCAGATGCGTTGCAAGGCAATTCGTCGCCAACAGGCAGCGATGCGGACCGCGCGCGCCGCATGAAGTGGTGGCACGAGGCGCGGTTTGGAATGTTCATTCATTGGGGCCTATATAGCGTGCTCGGAAGACACGAATGGGTGATGGAGAACGAGGGAATTCCCGTTGCCGAATACGAGCCGCTCGCGAAACAGTTTCATCCCAAGCCCTTCCCCGCTCGCGAGTGGGCCAAGCTCGCGCGTGAAACGGGCATGCGCTACATGGTGATGACAACAAAACACCACGAAGGGTTCTGCCATTTCGACACAAAGACCACAGACTACTGCGCGCCGAAGCAAGGCCCCGGACGCGACCTTGTGCGTGAGTATGTGGACGCAGCCCGCGGCGAAGGAATGCGGGTCGGCTTCTACTATTCCCTGATGGACTGGCATCATCCGGACGGCGCGCGTTGCGCCACGGACGAAGCGGCGCGAAAGCGCTTCGTTGAATACATTCACACACACATCCGCGAGTTGCTCACTAACTACGGGAAAATTGACGTCTTGTGGTACGACGTTTCGTGGCCGCTCGATGCCGCGGGCTGGGAATCCGAACGTATGAACAAGATGGTGTTCGAGCAACAACCCGACATCATCGTGAACAACCGCAACAAACTTCCCGGTGATTTTTCCACTCCGGAGCAACAGATTACTGCAGATAAAGAGGGCCGCGCGTGGGAATCCTGCATGACTTTGAACGACAGTTGGGGATATCAGCGTGCCGACGACGATTGGAAAAGTCCGCGGCGCGTGATTCAGAACTTGGTTGCTTGCTCGCGCGACACAGGAAATTATTTGTTGAACATCGGGCCGCGCGCCGATGGAAGCGTTCCGGAAGACTCGGTTCATGTGCTTACGCAAGTGGGTCAGTGGATGAAGCGGAATGGAGAGGCGATTTACGGTTCGGATTTGTGCCAGCCGAGGAGATCCAACTACGCGAGTTTCACGCGCAAGGGAAACACGCTTTATATGCACGTGCACTTCTGGCCTGGCGACTATGTTGTTGTCGCCGGACTGCAGACAAAAGTAAAGTCGGCGCGGTTCTTGGCCGGTGGAACAGCAATTCCCTTCCAGCAAGATCGTTTCCGCGTACGCTTGACGGGATTGCCGGTGGAAGCGCCGGACCATCCAGTGACCACAATTGCCCTCGAATGCGAGGGCGAACCAACGCTGGACAACATTTTTGTGCGTAACGAAAAGCCGCGCGAGAAGGTGTGAGCGGAGAGCGATAGCGAAAAGCTATTCAATCAGGAAGTTTTTCAACGCGCACGCGGTTGTCGTGAAAGATCGCGCCGCCGCCCATGTCCGAGTCCCGCTCATCAACGGTTGCGTTGATCGTCGCGCCATCCTTTGAGTAACCCGGCCACCGGCCTTTCGTACTGGCGACCACGCCGCGCCTGACGCGATCGCTGACATCCGCGACGGCGAAAAAAGCGCCCCGGGCATTGGAGACGCGCACCTCGTCCCCGGGAGTAATGTGCAGAGGCGCTGCATCGTCGGGATGGATCACCACGGTTGAGGCTCCTGACCGCTGCTGCTGTTTCGAAACATTGGCGAAGATCGAATTCAGGAAGTAGTGGTTAGCTGGTGCCACAAGCGACAGCGGGAATTCGCGGGCCAGGGCCGTGTCCCGCTGCGACGATTCGTGAGATGGCGTGTAACCTGCCACGGGATCCAGCCCAGCCCGCGCCATTCGATCGGACACAAATTCCAACTTGCCTGACGCGGTCGGAAAACCGTTAGCGAACGGCGCGAACGGCTCAGGATAGCTCAACCGCATCCAGCCGCGAGCCTTCAGTTCCTCGAACGTGATACCGGCCAACGATGGATGCCCGCTTTCAAGCAACTGGCGCGCGATGGTTTCGTCATCGTCGTACAGCGCCGGCGTATCCAGATTCATCTTGTCCGCGAGCCGCCTGAACATTTCCGTTGCAGGCAGGCACTCGCCCGGAGGCGAGGCCGCCGGCTCATTCCAGGCAACGTAGAGATGCCCGTAAGAAATCAGCAGATCGCGGTGTTCCGTTTGCATCGTGGCCGGCAGAACCATGTCCGCGTAACGCGCGGTGTCGGTCATAAAATGATCTACGACGACGGTGAACAGGTCATCGCGTGAGAGCCCGCGCCGGACTTTCGTCTGATGCGGGATGCTCGCCACTGGATTGCTGGCGAACACGAACAGCGCTTTAACCGGAGGTTTGTCGAGTTCGAGCAGCCCTTCGCCGAGCCGGGTCATGCTCAGAGCGCGCGCCGGCCGCGCCCGTAGGTCGTCGCGCCACAACGCGGCCCAGTTCACGCCGAAGAAGCCTCGCGTGTCGTAGAAAACGCCGCCGCCCGGACACCGCCAGTCGCCCGTGACGCCGGGAATGCACGTGATTGTTCGCACGGCCATGCCGCCACCGCCGTGACGTTGGAGGCCAATGCCGATGCGGATGCCTGTCGGGCGAGTCTCGGCGAGCCGCTTGCCGAGCTCGACGATTGATTCCGCCGGAAGCCCGGTAATCTCGGCTGCGCGGAATGGCGGAAATTCAAGAATTCGTTGACGAAACGCTTCCCATCCAACGGTGTGCTGATCAATGAATTCGCGATCCTCGCGACCTTCGCTCAGCACAACATTTAGCAAGCCGAGTGCGAGCGCGGCGTCCGACCCTGGTATTGGGGCGAGGTGCCAGTCGCACGCGGCCGCCGTTCGCGTTCGAATTGGATCAATGGCGACGATCGTCGCACCATTCTTGCGCGCTTCCAGAATAGGCCGCCACAGGTGGTGATGCGTTGACAGCACATTCGCACCCCAAAGCACAACGAGCTTGGAGAATCGAAATGTCTCTGGGTCCATTCCGACGCGGTTGTCGCCCAGTGTGTAGCCGGTGCCGAATCCGCCCGAGATCGTACAGACGGTCACAACGTGGCGCGACGCGCCCAGCAGGTTCCACAGCCTGCGCCCGCCGTTGTAAATCCCCTGGATGAGTCCCATGTTGCCCGTGCCAACGTAGGGCCAAATGGCCTCGCCGCCATGTTTCGCGATTACATCGCGAAAGCGCATTGCGATTGTCTCAAGCGCTTCGCCCCACGAAATCCGCGTGAACTCGCCGCTCCCCTTCGGCCCGGTGCGGCGCATGGGATACAGCAGGCGGTCAGAAGAACGAGCGTACGCCAGATAATTCTCGACTTTGTTGCACAACGATCCGCGGGTATAAGGATGATCCGGATCGCCGCGAAGTGCGCTCGGTTCACCATTTTTTACGGTCACAATCCAACTGCACGTGTCCGGACAATCGAGCGGGCACGCGCCGCGAATCTGCCGTTCCTCGGGCTCAGTTGTCATGGGCTCAGAATCCAAACCAACAATGTTCCACGATCTTTCCCCAGAGAGGGGAGGGACGCAATCAGGTATCTTCCTCATTTCCTGGCGTCCAGGCGGTCAACTGCTGTCCCCCGCGTCCGTTGCGGCCAGGGCTTCGCTATCTTGGCGGTATTGTCACCGGGATGTAAATCGAAAAGTAGAGGGCGAACCGCGGATTCTTCGAATTTGGATGCAACTCATCCAAATTTTGCGTTTGCATCTGCCTGCGGTTGCCGCTAACTTCGCGCTAGAGTTTTCTACAAAGGTCAGGTCAGTATTCGCCGGTTGCATAATCTGACGCTTTGTTGCCTCCGTTCTTTCCACGTCGAAAGAACCGCACTCGGCAGTGTTGGTCGGTTCGATCCTTCCGGATACCACGTCGTGTCCGCCAGCTAAAAACCTGTGCTCTGAAAAAGAGCCGGACTTGCGGCATGCGCAATCGGGCGCGACGGGGTGTAGATGCAACTGCCTCTCATCGAACGAGCGAAAGAACAAAACGCAACTTTCGTGATGACACGTTGGAATCACGCAAGTTCCGGCAGAGCGTCCCATTGCGCCACGGCAGTTGACCAGGCCGCATCAACAAAAATTCCACAGAAAACGTTGGCCCCCGGCGAGCAGTACCGCTTTCATTTCGACATGACGAAGTGCATCGGCTGTAAATGTTGCGTCGTCGCATGCAATGAACAAAACGGAAATCCCGCCGACATTAACTGGCGGCGGGTTGGAGAAATTGAAGGCGGCTGGTATCCCAACACACAGCGGCTTCATCTTTCGATGGGTTGCAATCATTGCCTCGAGCCGACCTGCCTCACGGGTTGCCCGGTTGATGCGTACTCGAAAGATCCCATTACCGGCGTTGTGATTCACAACGCGGAAACCTGCATCGGCTGCCAGTACTGCACTTGGAATTGTTCCTACGGAGTTCCGCAATACAACCCAGAGCGCGGTGTTGTCGGCAAATGCGACATGTGCCATAACCGCCTTGCCGAAGGCCGCGAGCCTGCATGCGTCGGCGCTTGTCCGGAAGAGGCGATTCAAATCGAGATCGTCAACATCGCAGACTGGAAACGCAACTACGCCGTCTCCGCAAACGCGCCCGGTCTTCCCACAGCCGACGACAGCCTCTCCACCACGCGAATCACGCTTCCCGCGAATCTACCGCCCGATACTCGCAAAGTGGACATGAACCGTGTCCGCCCCGAGCATCCGCACTGGCCGCTCGTGTTCATGACGGTCTTAACGCAACTCTCCGTCGGAGCTTTCGCGTCAATCTGGCTGCTGCAAGTTTTTGGTCTACAAGCCCGGCTAAAAATCGCCGCTCTCGTTTCGCTCACGCTCGGAGGCCTCGCGCTCGGCGCGTCCACGATGCACCTCGGCCGTCCGGTGTTCGCTTACCGCGCCCTAAAAATGTGGAAGCGTTCCTGGCTCAGCCGCGAAGTTCTTCTTTTCGGCGTATTTTCTCAAATTGCATTTGTCTACGCGGCTGTGCTCTGGTTCGGCCTTCCGGGAAGCCGTGTTATTGGCGTGTTGACTGTGCTTGCGGGGGGCGCCGGCGTAACCGCAAGCGCTTGCATTTATCTCGTTCACCCCCGCCCCGCCTGGCATAGCAAACACACCATCGCTGAATTTTATCTCGCGGGTACCATTCTCGGCCCGCTCCTTGCCGCGGCGATTGGCCTCGGCGCAAAAGAGTGGCTTCTTGCCGCGACCGCTGCCGCAGCCGGTTTGCAACTCCTGAATCTCGCCATCAAATTCTTTTGGCTCGTCGGTTCGGATACGGTCGAACTTAAAGCCAGCGCGCGCCTTCTCTGCACACAACTTCGTTCGCTGCTATTGGTGCGTACCGCGCTGCTAATCGTCGGTGGAATCATTCTTCCCTTGCAGTCGCGTTCACTAGCCGGCCTCGACGCGGCTCTCGCCCTCGCGTTCTCTGGCGAAATTTTAGGCCGCTACCTTTTCTTCGTGAGTGTCGTTCCCAAGAACATGGCCGCTTCCTATCTCGGTAGCCACAAGGCGGCTGCATGATGCTCAAGCGCCAGCTCGGTCTCGACACGCTGCGCGAAAAATATTCGTACAGCTCCGATCCCGTCATGGGCTTTACATCGTCGCAAAAAATTCCCGATCGCTGGGTAGCGACGACCTGCGGATATTGCTCCGTGGGTTGCGGCATGTTTGTTGGCGTGAAAGACGGTAAAGCCGTGAGCGTGCGCGGCAATCCAAATCATCCCGTCAACCGCGGCATGCTCTGCCCGAAAGGCTTGTCCGAACATCACACGATGGAAGTTGAAACCCGCGCGCAGTTTCCCCTCCTTCGCAGAAATGGAAAGCTCATGCGTGTCACGTGGGATGAAGCGCTCGACACGCTCGTCGGTAAGTTCCGTACTGTTCAAGAAAAATACGGCCCAGATTCGCTCGGCGTACTCAGCACGGGTCAGCTCGTCACAGAGGAATTTTACGCACTGGGCAAATTAATTCAGCTCGGCTTCGGCACAAAGAATTACGATGGCAACACTACGCTGTGCATGGCAAGCGCCGTCTCCGGCTACAAACGCTCCTTCGGCAGCGACGGTCCTCCAGGCACGTATGAAGACCTTGAAAAAGCCGACGTGATTCTGCTTCTCGGCGCGAACATCGCCGACAATCACCCCATTCTTTGCCAGCGGCTCGAAGCGAACCGATCCAAAACTCTGGTTGTCGCCGATCCACGCGTCACCAAGACGGCGATGATGGCGGACATCTACTTGCCCGTGAAGCCGCGCTCGGACATCGCGCTCCTCAACGGCATCTTGCACATTCTGTTCGTCAAAAACCTCGTGGATCGTGACTACATCGCACGGCACACCACCGGCGTCGCCGCACTTGAAGAATCTGTCCAGAAATACACGCCGGAATACGTCTCCCAAATCACCGGGCTTCCTCGCGAAACAATCGTCAAAGTTGCGCTTCTCTACGGCCACGCGGAAGCGCCTTTCATCGGCTGGACCATGGGCGTCAATCACAGCACCAAAGGCACGGAAACCGTCAACGCCATCAACAACCTCGCGCTCGTCACTGGAAAAATTGGCAAGCCGGGCGCTTCTCCGTTCTCCATCACCGGCCAGTGCAACGCGATGGGCACGCGCGAAGCGGGTTTCACTTCCAGCATTCCCGGTTATCGCAAGTTCGAATCAGCTTCCGATCGCGCAGAGATCGCCGCACTCTGGGGTACCTCACCGGATCGTATTCCGACTTCCCGCGGACTCGCTTATCCCGACATCGTCGAAGCGGCACTTGCCAAGAAAATTCGCGCCCTTTGGGTGATCGCCACTAATCCCATCGTTTCGTTTCCCAATCTTGGTGTCCTTCAGCAAAGTCTCGAAGCGCTCGATTTCTTCGTTGTGCAGGACGGTTTCCATCCCACGCCCACTTCCGAACTCGCCGATCTTGTCCTGCCCGCCGCCATCTGGGGAGAAAAGGAAGGCACGTACACCAACTCCGAGCGCCGCGTAAGTAAAGTCAACGCCGCCGTTGCACCTCATGCCGAAGCCCGCTCGGACTTCGACATTTTTCTTACCGTCGCCGAAAAGCTCGGCTGCCGCGAAGAACTCTTTCCCGGCTGGCATGAGCCGAAAGACGCGTTCGAAGAGTGGAAGCGCATCTCCGCCGGACGTCTATGCGATTACTCCGGCCTCGACTACGAATTGATCGAGAAGCACGGTGGCATTCAGTGGCCGTTCCCGGCGGGGACAAGCGACACGACGACGAGCCGTCTCTATACCGATGGAAAATTCTCCACCGACGATGGCAAAGCACGCCTGCTGCCCATCGAGTGGGAACCATTCCCCGAGCAGCCCACGGAAGACTATCCATTCGTCCTCAACACTGGCCGCACGGTCGAACACTGGCACACGCGCACAAAAACCGCTCAAGTCGCCATTCTCGAGCATCTTTCACCCAACGCTTGGCTTGAAATGAATCCGCGTGACGCGCAGGCGCTCAAACTCCTGCCCCACGCTCACGTGGACATCGTTTCGCGCCGCGGCCGCACTAGCGGTGTTGAACTTCGCGTCACGGAGATGGTCGCGCCCGGCCAGGTTTTCATGCCGTTTCATTTCGCGGAAACCAACGTCAACCAAGTCACGCAGAGCGCCTTCGATCCCTTTTCCCGCGAACCGAATTACAAGCAATGCGCGGTTCGAGTTGAGAAAACGCCACCGTCGAGTGGCAAAACAATTGGCCGAGGTTTTTTTCGCAGGAAGCCGGCCATGGCAGAGGAGAAGTGGCCTTGAACAGACTCGTCGTCATCGGAAACGGAATGGCAGGCGTCGCTTGCGTCGAGCAAATCTTGAAGCACGCGCCGAAATTCGACATCACCGTCTTCGGCGACGAGACGCACGCCAACTACAACCGCATCCTGCTTTCATCCGTTTTGGCCGGTGAAAAAGCAGCCGATGAAATCGTTCTCAATTCTCTCGATTGGTATGAGAAAAATCAGATTCAGCTTCGGCTCGGCGTTCGCATCACGGAAATTGATCCGCCCGCGAAAACCGTCGCCGGCGACGACGGTTCCGTCACTGCGTTTGACAAACTACTCATCGCCACCGGCAGCAATCCGCTCGTCCCGCCGATGGAAGGCACCAAAAAAGAGGGTGTCTATGTTTTTCGCAATCTCGATGACACGCGCGCTTTGCTCGAACGCGCCGGCAAAGGAGTCAAAGCCGTCGTCATCGGCGGCGGCCTTCTCGGTCTCGAAGCCGCACGCGGCCTGCAAGTGCAAGGCTGCGACGTCACCGTCGTTCACCTGATGGATACGCTTATGGAACGTCAGCTCGACCTCACGGGCGGCGGCTACCTCAAATCAAAAATGGAATGTCTCGGCGTCAAGGTCCTTCTCGAACGCAGCACCACGGCGATTCTCGGCAATGGCCACGTAGAAGGTCTCGCCTTCAAAGACGGCAGCACACTCGACGCGGATCTCGTGGTCATCGCCGCCGGGATTCGCCCCAACGTCGAGATTGCGAGGAAAGCCGGCCTGCAAGTCAATCGCGGAATTGTCGTCAACGATTTCATGGAAACTTCCCATCCGGACATTTTTGCTGTCGGAGAATGCGTCGAACACAACGGCGCCTGCTACGGCCTCGTCGCGCCGCTTCTCGAACAGGGAAAAGTCCTCGCCGCCACGATCACAGGAAATAAAGGCCCGCGCTTTGCCGGCTCCGTGCCAGCCGCAAAACTCAAAATCATGGGCGTTGACGTTTTCTCGGCCGGCGATTTCTTCGACAAAACTCCGGGAACGGATGTCGTCCGCTATGAAGATCCCTCGCTCGGCATCTACAAAAAACTTATGCTCCGCGACGGCAAACTTTGCGGCGCCATTCTGGTCGGAGACACTTCCGACAGCCATCGCTACATGGACTGGCTCCGCACGCAGGAAGATCTAGCGCCGCATCGCCGACAGCTTCTCTTCCCTGCCCCCTCGGAGGACGCGGGCCTTGATGTCGCGTCCATGCCTGATACCAAAATCGTATGCGGCTGCGTCGGCGTGACCAAAGGCACGATCATTGACGCCATTCACACCAGAGGCGTGAACACGCTCGCGCAACTAAAAGAATGTACACGCGCTTCTACCGGCTGCGGCAGTTGCACTGAACACTGCCAGCAACTCCTGAAAGCCGTTGTCCCGGAATTTCAGGAAGAATCGGAGCGCGTTCTTTGCAAATGCATTCCTTACAGCGAAGAAAAGCTCCGCGACATCGTTCGCGGCCAGCGTTTCTTCTCCGTCCAACAGGTGCTCGACATCTATGGCAACGGCAAAGGCTGCGAAGTCTGCAAGCCCGCCCTCAGCTACATGATGGACGTCGTCTGGTGCGGCGATCACGATGAAGACCGGTCCGCGCGCTACATCAACGACCGCGTTCACGCCAACATTCAAAAGGACGGCACATTCTCCGTCGTCCCGCGGATGCGTGGTGGGGTCACTTCCGCCAAAGAACTCCGACGCATCGCTGATGTCGCCGAAAAATACAACGTGCCGATGGTCAAAGTGACGGGCAGCCAGCGCATTGATCTTCTTGGCGTCAAGAAATCCGATCTACCCAAGATTTGGGCGGACCTCGGCATGCCTAGCGGCCAGGCTTACACCAAAGGCGTGCGCATGGTGAAGACCTGCGTCGGCACCGACTTCTGCCGCTTCGGCGTGCAGGACTCCACGAAAGCCGGCATCGAACTCGAACGACGTCTCGAACATCTCTACACTCCCGCAAAAGTAAAAATGGGCGCAGTCGGCTGCCCGCGCAATTGCGCGGAAGCCACGGTGAAAGATATCGGTCTTGTCGGCCAGGAAGGCACGTGGCAAGTCGTTGTTGGCGGCGCAGCCGGGAAGAAGGTTCGCAAAGCGGACCTGCTCATCACCGTGGAATCCACAGAAGAAGCTCTCCAGGCAGCTACGCTTTTTTTTCAGTACTACCGCGAGAACGCGAACTTCCTCGAGCGTACTTACGATTTCATCGAGCGAGTCGGCATCGAAAAAGTCCGACGCGAAACTGTTTACGCTCCGATCGCCGTACAACAGGGCTTGCGCGAACGCCTCCGCAAATCCAAGCGCCTCGCGCGAGACGCGTGGCTCGAAGGCGATGAGCCGCGTCATCCAACACAGTTCGTTCAAATTGAGCCGCTCGAAAAGGTGATGCAATGAGCAAAATCAAGAAATGGTTCCGTGTCACTCAGGTTGAAAACATTCCCCTACGCGAGGGTCGCGCGGTTCAGGTTGGCGGCCACGACATTGCCGTCTTCAATCTGGGCGACCGATTCCTTGCCGTTGAAAATAAATGTCCACATCGCGGCGGGCCGCTCGCCGATGGCATTGTTTCCGGCACTACAGTTGCCTGTCCTTTGCATGCATGGAAAGTTGACCTTAACTCCGGCGAAATTTTAAATCGGCCGGAGAACCCGCAGTGCGTTCAAACGTTTCCAACGTTCGTGGAAAATGGCGTTCTTTCGGTCGAGATTACAGTCAAGGCGTCCTCGAATCCGGAGGCGTCCCTCAATTGTTTGGCTTCCATTTCCCAGAATCACAATTTCAGCAACTCTGCTTCGAGGGAGGTCTAACTGTGGATACAAAAGGCTTCTTCAAATCAGGACACTTTCCCACACTCATGGCGGCGTTTCTTTATTTCGACGTCAGCTTCATGGTGTGGGTTCTGCTCGGTCCGCTCGCGCCATTTCTTGGTGAGCAGATGCACCTCACAGCCACGCAAAAAGGGTTGCTCACCGCCATTCCTCTGCTCGGTGGCTCGCTCTTTCGCCCGATTCTCGGCATACTCGGCGATCGCATCGGCGGCCGCAACACGGGCCTCCTCGGCCTCGGGCTTACGCTTGTGCCTCTTCTTCTCGGCTGGCGATTCGCCCACACGCCCGGTCAATTTTTCTTTCTCGGACTTCTGCTCGGCATCGGCGGCGCGAGTTTCGCCGTAGCGCTTCCTCTTGCCGGAAAATGGTATCCGCCCGAATACCAAGGCCTCGTCATGGGCATCGCCGGCGCGGGAAATTCCGGCACGCTCCTCGCCACTCTTTTCGCTCCGCGCCTCGCGCAAAAATTCGGTTACGCGAACACCTTCGCCCTTGCGATGCTTCCCGTTCTTCTCGTCATTCTTCTTTTCGCAATTCTCGCAAAAGATAGCCCGCGCCAAGGCAAACCTCTCGCGTGGTCCGATGTCGCGTCCGTCCTCCGCGAATCTGACACCGCCTGGTTCTGCTTCTTCTACTGTTTCACGTTCGGCGGCTTCGTCGGCTTCGCCAGTTTCCTTACCGTTTTCTTCCACGATCAATACGGCCTTGCCAAAGTCCGCGCCGGCGACTTCACAACCATCGTCGTCCTCGCCGGAAGTTTCCTTCGACCGGTCGGCGGCTGGCTCTCGGACAAAATTGGCGGCTACCGTTTGTTACTCGTTCTTCTTTGCTCGCTTTCCGTTCTGCTCTTTTCCGTTGGCACGCTACCCGCGCTGACGACAGAGGTCGTACTTTTATTTTTCACCATGGGCATGCTCGGCATGGGCAACGGAGCCGTTTTTCAACTCGTCCCGCAGCGCTTTCCCGAACGCATCGGCGTTCTCACGGGACTCGTAGGCGCCGCAGGTGGTTTCGGTGGATTCCTGCTGCCTTCGCTTCTCGGCACGATCAAAGACCGAACCGGCCAGTATTCGTGGGGCTTGTATCTCTGCGCCGCTGCGTTTTTTGTAGCTGCGGTAACGCTCCTGCAACTCGGCACGCAATGGCATCTCCGCTGGCACCAAGCATCCGCAAACCGTGCCGGCATTTTCTCATATGCAAAGCTTTTCCGGGCTCCTGAACCAGAGGCCGCCGACTAGGCCGCGCTCTTGAGCGCCAACCTCTCGCCGAAAGGAAAACTTAAGATGAAATACGCAAAACTCGCTGGAAGTGTTTTTCTCGCACTTTTGTTCGTGTCACCCGCCCCTACTCGTGCACAACAACTCGTGGCCGCCGTGGACGCAAATTCCTCGGGCGCCTCTGCGCCGAAACCCGCATCGAGCCCCAAGCCCACGCCAGCAGCTTCCACGCAGCACAAACTCGACCCGCTCGACCTCACCATCAACTGGCGCTTTCGCACCGAAGCCTGGGACTGGTTCGAAGCCGCGACGCCCGCGCAAAATGCCTACGCTTTCGAACACTCGCTCCTTCGTATCGGGCTCGGCCAAAAATCCGAGCGCTTCGAATGGTTTGTTGAGGGAGCGCAAGACGCCATCGTCAATCTTCCGACCAACTCTATCCTCGCCGGGCGTCCCGGCCAGCTCGGCCTTGGCGGCGCCTATTTTGCCGCGAATGGCACCGGACAAAACAATGCCAACGGTTTCGTCCGCCAGGCCTTTGTCGCCTTCGCGCTGCCCGCCGACGCGAAGCTCAAACTCGGCCGCTTCACGTTTCTCGACGGCGCAGAAGTCACCCCAAAAGATAAATCGCTCGCCACGCTCGTCAACACGCGCCTCACTCAGCGTCTCATCGGCGACTTCGGTTTCTCCGCCGTCGGCCGCAGTTACGACGGAGCGCAACTCACGTTCAATACCCACGCTGGAAATTTCACTCTACTCGGCGCGCGCCCAACACGCGGCGTCTATCAAATCGATGCCATGGGCGAACTCAACATTGACCTCTTCTATGGCGCTTACACCGTCCCTGTGAATCTCGCCAAATCTTCCGGCGAATTTCGGCTCTTCAGTCTTGGCTACGTGGACGAGCGTTCCTCAGTTCTCAAAACCGACAATCGCGGTACCGCGCTTCGCTCCGCAGACCACAATCACATCCGCATCGGCACTTACGGCGCCAATTACGTTCACATCTTCCGCACGCAAAATCACGGCGCGTTCGACGTTCTCTTTTGGGGAGCTCTTCAAAACGGCAGTTGGGGTTTTCTCACACAGCGCGCCGGCTCCGCCGTTGTCGAAGCCGGTTGGCAACCGGTCATTCACACGCTGAATCCCTGGTTCCGCGCCGGCTACTCCTTCGGGAGCGGCGACAAAAATCCCACCGACGGCACTCACGGCACGTTCTTTCAGGTTCTTCCCACGCCGCGTCCCTACGCACGCTTTCCGTTCTACAATATGATGAACAATGAAGATTTCTTCGGCTCCGCAACCTTTCGTCTGCCGCATTCCTTCGTCGTCAAAAGCGAATTGCACGCGTTGCGCCTCGCGAACGCCAACGACCTTTGGTACAGCGGCGGCGGCGCGTTTCAGCCGCACACCTTCGGCTATATCGGCCGCGCCACGGCGGGCAATCGCGCTCTCGCCAACGTTTGGGACGTCAGCATGGATGTTCCCCTCCGCTATGGCTTTTCGTTCACGACGTATTACGCGCACGCCTGGGGCAAGGATCTCGTACAAAGCATTTATCCTGCCGGCTCCAACGCGCAGTTCGGTTACGTCGAAACAAATTTTCACTTCTAAAGATTTTGTTGAAAATGATTTCCACCGCTTCCAGAGAAGAACGAATGGCGCCGGCTAGCTTCAACGATCTGCGTGTACTGGCCCTTGAAAGCCGTCACGCAAAAGAGATCGCGAAGCTCATCGCCTCCTATGGAGGTCGGCCCACTGTCGCGCCCGCCGTGCGCGAGGTCTCCATCGATTCGCCAGAAGCCCGCGCCTTCGCCCACGCGCTCCTCGATGGCAAATTCGACATGGTGATTTTTCTGACCGGTGCCGGCACGCGCGCGCTCGTCACCGCCGTTGAAAGCATCTGTTCGCGCGAACAACTCACCGAAGCCCTCGAGCGGGTTGTCGTCGTCGCTCGCGGCACAAAGCCCGTTTCCGCTTTGCGCGAGCTCGGCATTCGCCCATCGCTCATTGCGCCGGAGCCGAACACCTGGCGTGAAGTCCTCCGCGTTCTCGACGACGAAATCGCCGCCTCGCATCCGATCAAAGGTCTCCATATCGCTGTGCAGGAATATGGCGTCCCCGCGCCGGAGCTTCTCGCGGGACTTCGCGAGCGCGGCGCGTATGTCACCACCGTTCCCGTCTATCAGTGGTCTCTCCCTGAAGATATCGCTCCGCTCCAGCAGGCGGCCAAATCCATCGCTGGAGGTGAACTCGACGTAGTCCTTCTCACTTCCGCTATCCAGATCACACACCTTTTTCAAATCGCCGCCGATCTTCAGATTGAAGACGCCGTTCGGCGCGGTCTCGAGCGTCTAGTCATCGCTTCCATCGGGCCATCCACGTCCGAACGCATTCGCTCCCTCGGCCTTCAGGCGGACATGGAAGCCTCCCATCCCCGCATGGGTTTTCTCGTCAAGGAAGCTGCCGAGCGCTCCGCGGGGCTCCTCGAGCAAAAGCACAAAGACCCCGCGCTCGGCATTCTCCATGAAATTGGCAGCAGCATGGCCGCCACCAGCCCGCTCCGCGAGGTCCTCAATCGCATCATTGATTTCGCCGCGTCCGTTGCCCGCTTCGACTCGTGCTTCATCTTCGTCCTCGAAGACGACGAGCTGGTCCTGCGCGCTTCAAAAAATCCCCATCCCGCAGAAATCGACCACGTCAGCTTGCGCCTCGGCGAAGGCATCACCGGCTGGGTCGCCAAGCATCATCAGCCGGTCGCCATTCCCAGCAACGCCTTTCAGGATCCGCGCTTTCAATTCTTCAACGAGCTTCCTGAAGACCGCTTCGAATCGTTTTTGTCGGTTCCGCTTCTGAGCCGCGGCTGCGTCGTTGGCGTGATCAATCTGCAAAATCGTGAGCCGCACACCTACAGCAAAACCGAAATTCGCCTCATCTCCACCATCGGGTTTCTCGTCGGCGCGGAAATTGAACTGGCTCGCCTGGAAGACAAGAGCTCGGAACTAACCGAAGAACTCGAAACCCGCAAGGTCGTCGAGCGCGCCAAAGGCATTTTGCAACGCGACTTTCGCCTCAGTGAGGAAGAAGCCTACTTAACCCTCCGCCGCCAATCCCGCCAGCAACGTAAATCCATGAAAGAAGTCGCCGAAAATATTCTTGCAGAAGACGCGGAGCGCGGCCAGAAAAGGCGCAATGCCTCCTGACAAGATTTGGGAAAGGGGACGTTTCGGCTGATTTAGTCTGCCGGTACCTGAATGGATGAGTTCGTGGACTCGATGTCCATGGTAAATGTGAGGGTTTCGAAGTCTTGCCTGCATTCACCTTCACCTAGCTCATATTGGGCCGCTACTGCCCCGACAATCAGCACCGTCGGAGCCCCATATCGCGGCGCTTCGGGCAGTTCGCCAACTCGACTGAAGTGAATCTGCTGTTGCGCCGTCGTTGCTCGCGAAACAATCAGACATGGCGTCCCCGGATCAAGCCCTTCCGCGCAGAGTCGCACGGCCAAGCCGTCGTAGTCCGCTCCAGGCATATAGATCAGCGCCGTCGTATCCTCGGAAAGAGCTCCCTTCCAATCGAATAACTCCTTCCCCGCGCATTGGTGGTTGCTCAGAAATACGAGCTTCGAGGCCAGCCGGCGGTCGGTCAGCGGAATCCCGGCTCGCGCCGCCGCACCAAATGCAGCCGTAATTCCAGGCACGATCTCGTACGCAACACCAGCACGGCGCAGCGCTTCCATCTCTTCTCCGGCACGGCCAAATACCAGCGGGTCGCCTGACTTCAATCGCACCACGGTCCAGCCCTCGCGCGCCGCGTTGATCATCAGCGAATGAATCTGATGTTGCGCCACGCGCGCATGCCCGCAGCGCTTGCCGACGTTCTCCACATATACGTGATCAGGAATCAGCGAAAGGATTTCTGGGGAGACCAAATCGTCGCAAAAAATCACGTCGGCGGTTCCGAGCAGCCGCGTCGCTTCAACCGTCAGAAGACCTGGGTCTCCCGGACCAGCGCCTACGAGGTAGACCTTTCCGTTGGCCATTGCGTGCATCGGCGGAACGTCACTTTGCCCGCCTCTGGACTCCTCAGGGATCGCGGAGACAATCCCTGTTCGATGCTAGCATTCGGGCGCACGGAGTATGCCGTGAAAGAACCTATGCAATGTATTGGATCTGTCGATGGTCGCCGGCGTTTTGCTGCTTGCGCACCTCGTGCGCGGGTTTGCTCGCGCGCTTATCGAGAAGCGCCCGAAAGGATTCGTCCCTGGCCTTACCCAGATCCTCTACCTAGTCCGCGCAAATCGCCCAGACTGTGTTGACAAATAGCTGACAAATTCTAAGTGGCACAACTCTAACGGAAACGTTCGCAAGATTGCATAAAGCCTTGAAAAGGAGCGGGTGAGCCTGTAAGCCGGATCCTTCAGGCCGTTCTTTGTTTTCAATAACTTGGGTAGAATCAACAAAGCGAGTTCGTCAATAGAGTCGGTTTTGGCAGCAAAGACAGGTTTGGTGTCACAGTTATGGCACAGTCGCTCCATCAGGGGTCAGCTGAATTCGAGAGTCTTTTCCAGTAGTTCGGACGCTGCGCGGATACTGCCTTCGAGCCAAGTACTAAAAAAACAGCTGGGCCAACTCGGTTTTATCTGGATCCTTCGTATCGACCGATTCTTATTGGAAGGACGCGCTGCGCGCGACGCACAAGGGAATTTGGATTTTGCGCAGGCAGCGGGAATTAAGCGAGACGCGAATCAGTCACTGGCACAAGCGGCGAAGGCTCTGCGCTCCGGGGAGTTGGCTGGCGTGCCGCGAGGCAGGATGAGAGGCTCATTGGGCGAAGCAGAGTCCGTCTTGCGCTTGTGAAGGGAAATGATGGCGACGAGCTGATGGCGATTGCGGGCGCCCGTCTTAAGGAAAATGTTGGCGACGTGAAACTTAACGGTGCGCTCGGAGATGCCGAGTTCTCCGGCAATGGCGCGGGTAGAAAACTGGCGCAGAGCCAAATGGGCAACCTGCACTTCACGCGCGGTGAGCAGCTTGTTAAGGCTACTGTCGGCTTCGAGTAACGAGTTCGTTTCCTTCGCGTATTTTTGCAAGACGAGTGGCGGAATGCACAGCTGACCGTTCAAGACGTTGCGAACGACGCGGCGAAGCTCGCCTGCCCAGCGCTGACGGAGGCAAACGATGCCCTCGACGCCGGCGAAGAAGAGATTGAGCATGTACTCTTCCTGGGCTTGCTCCGGGGAAATCAAACAAACAAATTTGCTGCTGGGATGTTTGCGGCGGAGCAATTGACAGAGCAGGCTGGGCTGCGGGCCGGGGCAGCAAAGATCGAGAAGAAAGACCGCGGGCTCGCGTGAGTCCCCGGCGGTGGCCCAGGTGGCAGGGCGAATAGAGACCTGGCGGCGAAGCGAGGGATCCTGAACGAGGGTTTCCAAAATGGAGGTGGCGAATACTGCGTGAGAGGAAATGACTTGGACGACAAATCGCATGGGACGTTGTGTGCTGCCTGCAGCGAGCGCGGCAAAACCGGCTTGCATCTTTCCCCACGCGTTTCCGAGAGGCAGTCTGACAGCATAGTGACGCTAACCCGCAAGACGTTTCACGGCGTCCCGCGGGGACCAGGCTGCGTCCGCCATGCCTCAGTGCGCAGGCGACAGCGCGAGAGTTTGGTTCGCGGATACTACACTCGGTGAATACTTAATTCAACGATTCATAAGAGAGCGGAGCGCGACCGTAGAGTGTCTTCGCTTTTTGGACGCTGTACCTCGAGTTTTAGAGAGCGCCGGAAAACCTGTCCGGTCAATGTGAATTCGCGGCCAGTTGTAATTACGAAACGCAAGTCTTAGGTTCCCCTTGGACAATGTGTCGGTCAATCGCGAGTGGCGTGCGCAACGCCACTTAGCCGGCGAGTTCCTGCGACTTTTTTGGAGTTGCCGGCGAAGCGTCTGCGGAGCAATTCCTCTCCTCGAGAAAAACCGATGGCCATTGCCAAGAGTAAAGGAGGCAGAGACGTCCGATGCCCGTCACTCCAACTTATCCTGGCGTATACGTACAAGAAATTTCCAGCGGCGTGCACACAATAACCGGTGTAGCGACTTCGATTACGGCGTTTATCGGCAGAGCAGGCCGCGGGCCCGTGAATGAAGCGACGACAATTACAAGCCAAGCGGATTTCGAAAGGAATTTCGGACCGCTGGACCGAAAGTATCCGATGAGCTATGCGGTGAACGACTTTTTCCAGAATGGCGGAAGCCGGGGCGTGGTAGTACGCCTATACAAGGCGCCCGCGGCAGGAGCAACAATCGCAAAATTGACGGCAAACGGGCTGCCGCTGCAGGCAGCCAGCGAAGGGACCTGGGGCAACGCGCTTAAAGTTCGAATCACTACCAACGTTTCGCCAGACGTGGCGACGCGATTTGGATTAACGACCGGGGACTTGTTCAATCTGGCCGTGCAAGACAGCAAGACGGGTGTGGTTGAGACGTACTTGAACCTGACGGTGAAGGACAGCCCCAACCGCTTCGACCAGGTGTTGATGAACAACTCGAATCTGGTCGTTTTTCAGAGCGGCGCTACCATGCCGACTGCAATTCCGACGAAACATCAGGACAATCCGGGGCCGAACCTCACCATCTGGACGGATCCCAATTGTTTCACCGGAGTCGCGCCGGCGGATGCCGCGTCGGACAGCGATCCGCTGGACGCGGCCACTTACAAAGGGGATGCGGCCGCGAAAACGGGGCAATACGCCCTGGAGAACGCGGACCTTTTCAATTTGTTGTGCATACCAGAGGATTCGCTGGGATCCGGATTGCCTGATGGGATCTACAACAACGCGTTGCCGTACTGCGTAGGGCGGCGAGCGGTGCTGCTGGTCGATCCGCCGGTGGCATGGAAGGTGCCGGGAACGATTGCGCAAAGTCAGCTGTCCACGTTCATCACAAACAACGCGTTGAACGGAGGCGGCGCGCGAAATGCCGCGCTGTACTTCCCTCGAGTAAATGAGTTCGACCCGAACCTGAACGGGCAGCCGGACACATTCGTGCCTTGCGGGATCGTCGCGGGAGTCATGGCCAGAACGGACACGCAGCGCGGGGTGTGGAAAGCACCGGCGGGAATCGACGCTTCGCTCAGCGGCACGTCCGGACTGACGGTACCGCTGACCGACAACGAAAACGGGCTACTGAATCCGTTGGGGGTGAATTGCCTGCGCAATTTCCCGATTTACGGCTCGGTGGTATGGGGCGCGCGTACGATGCGCGGCGCGGACGTGGCGGCGGACGAATACAAGTACGTGCCGGTGCGGCGAACGGCGCTGTACATCGAAGAAAGCCTGTACCGCGGGACGAAATGGGTGGTGTTCGAACCCAACGACGAGCCGCTGTGGGCGCAAATCCGGCTAAACGTCGGCGCGTTTATGCACGACTTGTTCCGCAAAGGCGCGTTCCAAGGAAAAACGCCACAGGAAGCATATTTCGTGAAGTGCGACAAGGAAACGACCACACAGAACGACATCAATCTGGGCATCGTAAACATCGTGGTGGGCTTCGCGCCGTTGAAGCCTGCCGAATTCGTCATCATCAGCATCCAGCAGATCGCTGGGCAAATTGAGACCTGAGGAGAGAAACGATGGCGGAATTTACAGTAAACGCGCAAAGGTTTGATCCCTACAAGAATTTCAAGTTCCGCGTGAAGTGGGACGGACGCTACGTTGCGGGCATTTCCAAAGTGGGCGGGCTGAAGCGCACTACCGAAGTGGTGAAGCACCGCGAAGGCGGCGATCCCAGCAGTTCGCGCAAGTCTCCAGGAAGAACGGAATTCGATGCCATTACTCTCGAACGCGGCGTGACACACGACACGGAATTCGAGAAGTGGGCGAACAAGGTCTGGAATCTCGGTGCCGGCTTGGGGGCCGAAGTTTCGCTGAAGGACTTCCGGAAGGACCTGATCCTGGAGCTGTACAACGAAGCGGGGCAGCTGGCAACAGCGTACAAGATTTACCGCTGCTGGGTATCCGAATACCAGTCCCTGCCAGATCTGGACGCCAACGCCAACGCGGTCGCGATTCAGCACATCAAGCTTGAAAACGAAGGCTGGGAACGCGACACCAGCGTGACGGAACCAACCGAACCGACCTTCACCGTACCGGCGCAATAAGAGGCGCTAAAACAAGGGGCTTCGATGCGTCGGCTCTCGGTTCAGGAAATGATTGGTGTCTGGGAAAAGGGAGAATTGCGCTCGCCGGTAGACCAGGCGCTGCTGCTGCTGCAAGCCGGAGAACCAGAGGAATCCCTTTCCGATCTGGCAAAGCTGCACGTTGGCGAACGCGACAGGCGTTTGCTGCAATTGCGCGAGAAAACGTTCGGCCCGCATCTTTCTTGCTCCGTGGATTGCCCGTGGTGCTCAGAGGGTCTCCATTTCGAGTTTGAGACGCGGCAAATGGTCCAGACCGGCGCAACGGAACAAGCGGCCTCGTTCAGCGGAACCGCGGGCGACGTTGCGGTTACGTTTCGCTTGCCGACCAGCGAAGACCTGGTGGATGCCATGGACGCAGAGTCTCCCGAAGAAAGCAGACTGCGGATTCTCGGACGCTGCCTGCTTAGCGTTCAGAAAGACGGAGGAGAGCTGCGCGTCGCCAACGTGCCTGAATCTGTTATCGAGCAAGTTTGCGAGCTGATGAGCCATTCCGATCCGCAAGCGGAAACGCGATTCGGAGTGCAGTGCCTTTCTTGCGGGAAGAGCTGGCAGACCACGTTGGACGTTACGGCGTTCTTTTGGAAGGAAGTTTCGGTGCGAGCGCGTCGCGCGCTGAGCGAAGTTCATTTGCTCGCTTCAACGTACGGATGGAGCGAGCAGGAAATCCTGAGCATGAGTGCGGTACGCCGCGAATTTTATCTGCAGATGGTGAATGCGTGAGCGACTTTCTGTCACGACTGGTGGCGCGAAGCTACGGGGAAAAGCCGCTGGTGCGACCACGCATTGCGGCGGCGTTCGCGCAACCGACGCAAAGCGGCGAGCGCGCGCCGGCGGGAGACATCCTGCGACAGGGGCCCGAGAGATTGCCGGCAATGGCGCCTCTTTCCGTAGGGCCCGCGCGCGCATTTGAAAAAGTGAGGCACGCTGAGCAAGCGTTCGGGCCACAGTGGCAAAAACCTCGCAGTCCGCAGGCCGCGCTGCTCGCGCCTGAGAACTACCGGTTCGCAAAGGGAGAGATAGAGGCGGAAGAGACGGAAAAACGCGTCCGCTCGAACGTGCAACGAGAGATTGTAGAGACCGAATCGATGAAACCTGCGACAAAGCAGGAAGTTCACGAACCTACATTGGTCGAATCGGCCAAAGTCAACGGCGTGGAGATCCCCGCCACTCCGATTTTTCAAGCGGCGCGAGGCAAGAGCGAGAAGGAAGATGAATCGCGTTCCGGCGACGTGCCAGTGGTCACAACGTCTGCGATGCCGCTAGCGGAATCTACTCTTCGCCCGGCAAACAGAAATTCGGAGCCACGTCTTGAAAATCTGAGAAAGAAGGAACCGAGCGAGCCCGCCATTCAGGTGACGATCGGAAAAATCGAGGTGCGCGCTTCCATCGCATCGCCAAAAACCGCTGAGAAGAAGATGCCAACGGGGGTGATGAGCCTCGAAGAATACCAGCGCTTGCGCAATCGCAGGAGTGCGGGATGAGCAACGCCAGCGTGATTGCCGCGGTTACGGGAGCGCTGGTCAACATCTTGACGGACCGCTTCAGCTCCGACTCATCGCTTTCGGGCGTGAACGTGACGTCGCTGCCGATCGACAAAGCGCGGACCGGGACGAATACCAACAGCAATCAGCTGAACCTGTACCTGTATCAAACGTTGCCAAATGCATCTTGGCGAAATTTCGACACGCCAGGAGTAGTGCGGCCGGGAGAGACCGGGAGTCCACCACTGGCGCTGAACCTTCATTACCTGTTTACGGCATTCGGAGTGGACAACAGCGAGATTCTGAGCCAACGGGTTCTGGGTACGGCGATGAGTGTCCTGCACGACCGGCCGTTGCTGGACGCGACGGACTTGAAGAACGCACTGCCGGGAGTCGATCCGGGAGACCAGATCGAACGCGTGCGATTCAGCCCGCAACCACTTTCGCTCGAGGAAATTTCGAAGTTGTGGACGGCGCTGCAGACGCAATACCGATTGTCGACCACTTACCTGGCGACGGTAGTGCTCATCGACAGCCAGCAACCGACGAAGAGTCCGCTGCCAGTTCTTGCGCGAGGGAAGGGCGACTTGGGCGTGTTTTCGGTTCCTTCGCCATCGCCTGAACTTTTGGAAATTGTGCCGGCCGGATCGCTGCCCAGCGCGCAGCTGGGAACGAATCTGGCTTTCAATGGCGAGAACCTGAGCGGCGGCGGAATCATGGCGCGCTTTACGAATTCGATACTGAGCGCGCCAATCGAAATTGCGCCGGCGGCTGGGGGGACGGACCTGTCTCTGACAGTGCCCTTACCGAGTGCCACGGCGGCGATGTCGTTATGGGTTCCAGGGCTTTACGTGGCGTCTTTGGTGGTGCGACGGCCGCCGCTGCCAACATGGGTCACCAACGAAATCGCATTTGGATTGGCCCCGGCAATTACGCTGAGCCCGACCACGGCTGTAGCTGGAACGTTGAACCTGACTCTGACTTGCGCGCCGCGAATCGATGCGCGGCAACGAGTGCTGCTGCTTTTCGGCGACAAACAAATCGCTCCGCAGAGCATGACGAATCCCGGAGACCTGACCAAGCCGACTTCACTGACGTTTCAAGTGCCCGGCGTGGTTGTGGGCACTTATCCCGTGCGACTTCGCGTGGACGGAGTGGACAGCATGCCGTTCGTGGCAACAGGAACGCCACCGAAATTTGCGTTTGATCCGAACCAGAGCGTGAAAGTGACATGAGCGAAACAGAAAAGTGGCAGGACGAAAATACACGGTATCTCTCCGAAGCGATCGCGCAAGTTAGGCAAGCGCTGGAACGCTACGCGCAGCGCCAAGTCCACTCGGGATCTTCGCCGATCATTCCGGAAGTGGTGCCCCCGTCTTTCTGGCAACGTTTACGAGGCAAGACGTCAAGTAATGCGCCTGCGATCCGGGCGCTATTGTCTCAACCGGGACAGGAACCGGAAAAAGGGGCAGGGGCAACGAGTGTGGCGGCTGCAGCTCCGGCAGTAGCCAAGACTTCAGAAGAAACAAAGGGGATGCCGGCATTGCCGATGTTGAGCCGGCGCCTGGGAATGACGCACTTCGAAGAACAGTTGCTGCTGCTTTGCTGTGCGGTGGAACTCGATCCGGGAATTCCGGCATTGTGCGCGAAGGCACAGGACGACGCGGCGCGGACCTATCCGACTTTCGCGCTCGGTTTCTCCATTTTTGAAAACCCGGAGTGGGAGGCGCTGTCGCCCGAGCGTCCGCTGAGATATTGGCGGCTGCTGGAGATCAATCAGCCGGGCGCACAAGCCCTGACAACGAGCGCATTGCGCGCGGACGAGCGCATCGTCAACTACGTCAAGGGACTGAATCACCTGGACGATCGGCTGGCGCCCTTGCTGCTGCCGCTGAACGTAGTCGATCCCGCAACGGCGCTGGCTGATTCGCAAAGGCAGCAAGTGGAGAGAATTCTCAAGCAGCTCCGCGAGCCGCACAACGGGGTTTCGATCATCCATCTCGATGGCGAAGACGCAACGAGCAAGCAAGTAGTGGCCAGCGTGGCCGCGGCACAGCTCGGACTACGGGCGTTCCGCATTCCGGCTGGACAACTTCCGGCACACGCCGGTGAATTAGAAACGCTGGCGCGATTGTGGTTCCGCGAGAGTCTGCTCTTGCCTGTGGCGTTGTACGTCGATGCTGCAGATGTGGCGGCGACGGACGCAGCTTCAGTGCAAGTGTCGCGTTTCCTGTCGAGAACCGACGGCGTGATTTTTCTGGATGCGAGGGAAGCGGCGCCGGCGTTGGCAGGTTCCACGTACTCTGCGGCGGTAGAAAAGCCAAGCCACGCGGAGCAGAAAAACGCATGGGAAGCCGCGCTCGGAGAAAAAGTAAAGGGCGTTGGAGCGGCGCTTGCCGAGCAGTTCCACCTGAATCTGAATTCGATCCAGCAGATTTCGCGCGGCGTTCTGCAAGACGCGAAGGACGATGCGGAAGATTTGAAGAAACAAGCGTGGGACGCGTGCGTGCGTTACACCAAGCCAGGACTGGAGAATCTGGCGCAATCGCTTGATCCGCGTGCTTCGTGGGACGACATCGTTCTACCGGAAAACGAGCGGTCGCTGCTAAAGCAAATCGCAGCGCAAGTTGGGCACCGCAGCACGGTCTACCAGGACTGGGGCTTCCGCGAACAAATGAATCGCGGATTCGGCATTTCCGCCCTGTTTGCAGGAGAGAGCGGGACGGGAAAAACGATGGCGGCGGAAGTACTCGCGAACGACTTGCGGCTGCATCTGTGCCGCATCGATCTATCGGCGGTTGTGAGCAAGTACATCGGCGAGACAGAAAAGAATCTGCGCAAGCTGTTCGACGCGGCGGAAGACGGTGGTGCGATTCTGTTTTTCGACGAAGCGGACGCGCTTTTCGGCAAGCGCAGCGAGGTGAAAGACAGTCACGATCGCTACGCAAACATTGAAGTGAACTATTTGTTGCAGCGCATGGAGAGTTATCGCGGGCTAGCGATTCTGGCGACCAACATGAGGAGTGCGCTGGATTCGGCGTTCCTGCGGCGGTTGCGTTTCATCGTTCAATTCGCATTTCCAGCGCCGGCACAGCGCGAAGCCATATGGAGAAAGGTGTTTCCGACGGCGGCACCAGTCGAGGTATTGGACTACTCGCGGTTGGCGAAGCTCCCGTTGACGGGTGGAAGCATTCGTTCGATTGCCGTCAACTCCGCCTTCCAGGCCGCCAGCGAAGGCATGGCGGTGGGCATGCGACATGTGCTGGATTGTGCGCGCAAGGAATTTCACAAACTGGAGCGGCCGGTGAATGAGGCGGATTTCCGTTTGCCGGCGGCGGCTCCTGCAAGCGTTACGGCGATGAAGGCAACCGCATGACGCTGCGCATCCACGTCGATCGGCTGGTGCTGGACGGATTCGATTATTCCGCCAGGGATGCTGCGCATTTTGAATCGGCGCTGCGAACGGAGCTGGCGCACCGGTTGCGCGTGGGCGGCTTGTCGGAGGAATGGCGGGCGGGTGGAAGCGTGGACGCGCTGCGCCCTGCCCACGTGTCGCTGCCTGAGAAGCCGTCGGCCGCGCAGTCCGGCCGAGCCGTCGCGCGAGCGATTCATGGAGGACTTGGCAAGTGACGCGAGCACTCACGTCCGCGACAAGCAAAGCGAGCGCCGGTGCATTTGTGCCGCTCCTTTCAGCTGTTCGCGGCGGGGTGCTGCAGCGCAAATGCGATTGCGGGCAGCACACCGGCGGGGGCAAATGCGAGGAATGCAGAAAGAAAAAATCGGATCAGAAGAGCAGTGGCGATCCGCTGCTGCAGCGTTCCGCCTTGAATCGAACTGCGGTCCATGGCGTTCCGCCGATCGTGCACGAAGTGTTGCGCTCGCCAGGTCAGCCGCTGGATGCGGCAACGCGAGCGTATTTCGAACCGCGCTTCGGTAATTCGTTCCACGCAACTCCAGTGCGGATGAGTTCGAAGGGCAGTGGCAGAGCGCTGAGCATAGCACCTGCAAACACTTTCTACGAAAGAGAAGCGGACGCATGGGCCGAACGAATTGCGTCTGGTGCGAGGGGCGTCCCACTAAAGGGGATGCATGACTTTAGTGGGGTCCGAGTGCACACCGATGCGAAGGCGGCGGAGTCGGCGCGGCGCGTAAACGCGCGAGCGTACACCGTTGGCTCGGACATTGTCTTTGCACGAGGACAATTCAATCCGGGAAGCGCCGCGGGCAACCGATTGCTGGCACATGAACTAACGCACGTTCTTCAGCAAGGCGGTGCTGCCGCACCACAATCGCTCCATCGCGATGAAGTGAAGGTGGGAGCGGACGTGAGCGACGAATGCGAAGGCAGCGAGGACATCACCGACAAGGTCAAGGCTTTCGTGAAAGACGTGCCGAACGTGGTCAAGAAGATTCCGAACCTGAGCGAAAGCGCGCAGAGCGGATTTGTGGAGCAATTCGGCTCGGTAATGTCACCGGAAGGTGGCGTGGACCTCAGCAAGTTCAAGTTTCTGAAGTGCGACAAAATCCATCTCGAGGTCGATCCAACCAGTTCTTTTGAAGCCTTCAGTGACAAGAGCAAGAAGACGATCGGCTTTAGCAATGCCGTTGCCGGGCGGATGGAGGACTCACAGAAACCTTCGGACATTCCGGAGTATCAGAAAGATTCACTGGAAAAGATCTTGACGACGCTCGCGCATGAAAAGCGCCACATGACGATCAAGGACGCCCCGAAGATCGGCGTCGGCGATTTGCAGCGTGGTGACAGCCCGTCTACTGCGGGGCGCGAGCAGTATCACGCGGAGGAAATTCTGGTGATAGCGGAGGAACTGATCAAAGCGCGGCTCGCCGAAGGGGATGCATACCTGGTTCCGGAAGGCACGCAAAGACAAATCCACCGTCTGCGTAACATGATTCGCAATTTCGTGACGGAAGATGCTTTCAAGCGGGTACGCCAGGGAATCATCGACTCCTTGCGGAAGCGGTATCCCTCCGGCAACTGCGATTCGGCAATCATCCTGGGCGTTGTGTCCGCCATGGATTTCGGACGCTGGCACGTATGCAACAAGTCTACGGGCGAACTAGAACTGAACGTGAAGATCCCCGAAGGTCTCAAGCTTTGTCCCGTGAAAGGTCACATCTGCAAGGTTAAGGCACCTAACGGAGAAGGAAAGAAATGACGGGCGAGGCCAGGTCGATTTTAGTTGCGCGAGGAACGCAGGCCTCCTCGGTCCGGCCGACGCTGCAGCGCAAGTGTGACTGCGGGCAGCACACCGGCAGCGGCGAGTGTGAAGAATGCAAGAAGAAAAAGTCGGATCAAGAGAGCAGTGGTGATCCGTTGCTGCAGCGCTCCGCAAAGAAGGCCATTGGCGTGAACAACCCGTCTTCGAATCAGGTTCCGTCCATCGTGCACGACGTGCTGCGATCGCCGGGCCACCCGCTCGACGACGCCACCCGCACCTACTTCGAACCACGCTTTAGCCAGGATTTCTCTCACGTTCGCGTCCATTCGGATTCAATGGCCGCAAAGTCGGCCAAAGCAGTCAACGCCTTAGCGTACGCCGTTGGCCCTCACGTGGTTTTTGCATCGGGACAATTCCAGCCGGAGTCTCCTGCTGGACGAAAGCTGCTGGCCCACGAATTGACTCACACCCTGCAACAACGGAGAGCAGCGCCAAACGGCAATTTGCTGATTGGTCCGACGTGGGATCCGTTTGAGCGAGAAGCCGACGCCGCGTCGCAGTCGGTTCTGGAAGCTGCTGGTGCAAGTCGCGTTTCGGGCGCACATTCAATTTCGCTGCGTCGGCAACCGCTTCCCACGCAACAATCTCCTGCACCTTCTCGCGGTGCCAATCCCGGCAACTGCATGGCTCCTTTGTGTGGTCGGCTTGCCAAATCCGCGCCACCAGCAACCAACAACAAAGCAGCACAGTTGGCCGATCAATGGTTATCCGCCGCGAAATCCTGCGTAACGTCCGGTGCAGCAGGTTCCAACGCTTCCCACCAGGCGGAAATCGCGCACCATGAACAAGATGAATTGGATGCGGAAGCAGCGGAGCTGAAAAAAAACTGGACGCAGAGACCGAAACGCGGTTTTGCCAACGCCGAATTCATCAAATGGCTCGGCGACACCTGCAAGCGGCGGCAGCGCCAGACGGAAATCGAATTCCGCTACAACGTGCTGTTCGAGAATCCTCCGGGGGGCGTGCAGTGGGATCCCTCCGCAACTGCCTGGGACCCAGTTGAGAACGCGCTAGCTGCGCTCCCGGATGAAGCGACGTGGACGAACCCTCGTTTGCTGAAATTCCATCGCGAAGCATGTCATCCCGACGACGTTGACCCGGCGACGGGAGCCTGCTCTGGCCGGGCCGCCGGGCCGCTCATGAAGGCGTTTACGGGAGGCGAAACGAAAACAGGGACGGGTGAGATAACCATTTTCGATCAGGGGATGGGAAGCCAACCGTATTCTCGTTCGGCGAGCCTCGGAGTCTCCGCAACTGCGCAGACCATTCGGCATGAAGTTGGCCACGTCATTGCCAATGATTTGCCGCCGGACAAGAAAATGGAGTTTTTTGAAAAGGTCGTCGACTGGATCGAGTATCCGTGGGCCTGGATCTCCGTGCCGAACCCGCCTTATGAAAACTGGAAAGCGCAAAAGAACAAGGTGAAGGCGGAGCTGGGTTTCGACGATGCGCGACTCAACGGGTGGCTGGCAGCGTTGCAGCTCGACGTGCGCATTGCCGTGGGGAAGAGGACCTACGTCCGCACCAGCAATTTCTTGCGCTCGATTCTCACGGCAAACGTGCCCGCCGGGATCGAATTCGAGTATGCGCGGACGAACCAGGGCGAATATCTGGCGGAGTTGTATGCGCTGGCCGTTTCCAATCCCGAGTTTCTACACAGGACGCTGCCACGCGCCCAAATCCAATGGCTAAAGAGCGAGGTATTCCACTCGGGTCAGGCGCTGGAAGAAGTTTCTCGCCAGGCCGCCGTGGGGGAACCACAACTTTCAGAATTTCTCGAGCGCGCCAGGATGCTTTTTACCGTTCAGCAGATGAGAGACGCCTTGAATGAAGTTTTGACAAGACCTCGCGCGAAAACGGGAACGGTTGCTTAGGGAGGGCAATGCAGCTGACTGCACAAACCGCAAAGACCACGGCGCTGGCGCCGGCGGCCATGACGTTGCGCCAACCCGTGCTGCAAAGGAAGTGCGGGTGTGGCCAGCACACGTCCAGCGGCGAGTGCGAAGAATGCAAAAAAAGGAAATCGGACGAGAAAAGCAGCGGCGATCCGTTGCTGCAGCGTTCCGCGTTGAATCACACCGCAATTCATGGCGTTCCGCCGATCGTGCATGAAGTGCTGCGCTCGTCAGGCCAGCCGCTGGATGCGGCGACGCAAGCGTACTTCGAGCCGCGCCTTGGTCAAGACTTTTCTAAAGTACGCGTTCACGCAGACGCCAAAGCGGCTGAATCCGCACGAGCAGTAAACGCTTTGGCCTACACCGTTGGCCACAACGTGGTCGTTCGGGACGGAAGTCTGGTTTCTCATTCGACCGAAGCTCGTTCGACGCTGGCCCACGAGTTGGTTCACGTGATGCAGCAACGGAACGTGCAACCAACTGCGGGTGCCCTGCGCATGGGAGACGCTAACGATCCTATGGAACGAGAGGCTGAGAACCGGGCACTCACAATGGTGACGCCAAAGAAGCAGGCTACGCTCACAATGGAGTCTTCCCCATTCCTGCGAAGACTTCAGATTCCTTCTCAACCCATCACAACTGGACCTCCTTGTCCGACGACCATCCGCGTTGGACAAATCCTTCGCGTCGGGCACAACCAAGCGGTGGGCACAAACCGGACTAACTTCCGAACGTATTTTCTTGGGATTACGAAGATGGAGGTCGGCCCCGGTCCAGATCATTCCACGCATTGCATGCAGGAGCGTCTGCGACTGGTCAGCACGAATTGTCCAGCGAGCATTACGAATGCGGTTACCCCATGCTCCAAAAGCGACTGCCTACCAATTGACGGCAATCAGGGAGGGGCATATCCCGGAGGGTCCATCCATGACGACAAGACTTCGTTTCTCGATGCGCATCGGACTCGTAACTCCCGGAGCCTCTTGCAAGGAACGGGCGTTAATTCTTGCCAGACTGTTTGCGACCAGACCTATTCTTGCGATTCATCGCTGAATCCTGTAGTTGGACCCACATTTAGGATTACCAGGACCTTTCAGGCGGACACGGACACGTTGCCGGACGGTTCCACCATTCACGTGACCACGGGCAACGTGGACAAGGCGGAGGTCGCTCCACCACCTCCACCCGCACAACAGTCCCCTGGCAAACCTATGCCGCCGCCTCGCACGTTGCCGCCAGGAGAGGAATACGCATGAACCAGAGACGTCGCTATCTTGCATGGGCTCAGGAGTGAAGCGTGGCAATGCTCCATAGTTGTTGCCGAACGTTTTCCGGAGGGGTTCGCGTAAAGCACTCTGCGGAACCCGGATGCAACGGTCATTTTGTCTTGCAGCGGAAGTGCGCTTGCGGCCAGCATTCCGCTGGCGGGCAATGCGAACAATGCCGTCGAAAAGGAAAAAACTCGGACCAGTTGGTTCAGGAGGCCCTGCGTTCTCCGGGAATCCTGTTGGGCGAAGGGACGCGCACGTTTTTCGAATCACGATTGCCCTCACCGATTTCGAAGCCGCTAGCGGGCATTCAATCCAAGTTGCCAATCGTTCCATCAACGGATTCGTCGGAGCGAGAAGCACACCAAGTTTCCGAAGGAATCTTCGGGCACCAGCCTTACTCGGGCACCGCTACGAAAGACCTTTCGCAGGTTCGCGTACATGCGGACGGCACGGCGGCGGCATCGGCAAGAGCCATTCACGCCGACGCTTACGCTGCCGGCTCGCACCTGGTCTTCGCACAGGGCAAGTTTTCACCGCAGACCCGCGACGGCCAGAAGTTGCTCGCCCATGAACTCATGCACGTGCTGCAGCAGCAAGACGCCGGCAGTGCGTTGGGCATGAATCCGACGCTGCAACGCCAAGACGACGGTTCCGGAAGCGACAGCGACGACGATGACGACGAAAAGAAGCCCGCAGAGGAGAAACCTAAGAGCTCTGCTGAGCCTGACGATCCCGATTCCACGGGAATCTCCTTGAAATATAAGAAAGGGAAACTCGTCTACTGTGGTTCGATTCTGGGCCACGAAGTTTGTTCCGACACCCCTGAAAAGGTCAAGGAAGCCATGCGAAAGATGGGGAAAAAGAAGCCTCCCTTCGTTCCCGACGACAGCAAGTGCCCCGGCCGCATGAATCCGATAAACGGCGTTTGTTGTCCGGACAACAACCTCTGGGATGACGAAAAGAAAAAGTGCGCTCCCATCCTGCCGGAGCCACCGCAGAAATGCGCGCCCTTCGAGTGGCCGAACACTCTGTATCCAGGTTGCTGCAAACCTGGAGACGACAAGCCAGGCTGCCATCGCGTACCTGGGCCGATCATTCCTCGTACACCTGATGCGCCAGGGAAACCCACTTCGGGAGACGTTCCCGGAACCACAAACGTAACCCCAGCCGCCGCTCAGCCGCCATCGCAAACGATTCTGCACTTTCAGCTCGACCTGCCTTCTCCATCCGCTGGGAAGAACGAATCAACTTTGCTGAAGAGTCTGGTTCCTGAAGATCGCGGCAAGTGGTCCAGCCTGCTGTCCGATCTGGAAAAGAATTCGGCCTGGAAATTCCAACTGGTCGGGCACGCTTCTCCGGAGGGAGACAAGAACTACAACCATGGTCTTGGCGAAAGACGAGCTCTTCTGGTGAAGAGCGTTTTGGACGCTAAGAAACTGGGCGGCCGCCTGGTGGACGTGAAACCCGAATGCGATCTTGTATCCAACGGCGTTTACAACTGTGGCGAGAAGGATGCGACTGGCCCGGAAGACCGGCAGGTAAAAGTGCTCTTCGACCAAGGCACGAGCGGCCAGACTCAGCCAAAGCCATGAACGGCCGTGGAGATCGAGATTTCGCTAATCGAGCATTGAAGATGGAGAAGTAAAAAATGTCGAGCTTTCCAGGATCACCGCGAGTCGTAAAAGGCGGGCTGGTGCTGATGGACCCGGACACATCGGCGGTAATCCGCATCATCGTGCTTCAATACAACCCGGACACGTTGACCCGCACGCTGCAAGTGCAGGGAGTCGGCGCGCAAGGCGACCGCAGCGAAGCGCTACGCCTCAAAGGTCCGGCAGTGGAAACGATCAAAGTCGACGCGGAAATCGACGCGACCGATCAACTCGACGAAGCGGATCAGAATCCCGACGCCGCGCAGTTCGGCATCCTGCCCCAGCTAGCTGCGCTGGAGACCATCGTCTATCCGTCCGTGGCGCAACTGCAATCGAACCAAGGCCTGGCGCAGGCCGGGACTCTGGAAATCATCCCGATGGAAACGCCGCTCGTGCTTTTCGTGTGGACGCGCAATCGTGTGCTGCCGGTTCGCGTCACGGACTTCAGCATCACTGAAGAAGCGTTCGATCCAGCGCTGAATCCCATTCGCGCCAAAGTGAGCCTCGGCCTACGCGTGCTGAGCATTGACGACCTGCCCTCCGATCACAAGGGCTCGGGATTGTTTATGGCTTACCTGCAGCAGAAAGAAACATTGCGGTCGAAGAGTCCCGCCGGCTCGCTGAGCGGGCTCGGAATCGAGCAAATTCCATGAGCAACGGCAACGACCCCATCCAGCAAGCGATCGAACTTGGCGCGCCGACCACCGGCGCACTGCCTTCGACCAGCCGCTACTACCGCATCGGCATCAACACGCTGGTGCGGCCCGGCAAGGAACTCATCGCCTATTTCTACCGGCGCATGTTGCCCGATCCTGCAAACTTCGCGCTTCTGCAGCGCTACGTCGTGGTGCAAGGCGATCGACTCGACAACATCACTGCAAGCTTTCTCGGCGACCCCGAACAATTCTGGCGGCTGTGCGACGCGAACCGCGTAATGGTTCCCGAAGAACTCGAGGTAATAGGCCGCACCGTCGACGTCACTTTACCGCAAGGAATTCCAGGACCGATAACACGTGCTTAAAGGAATCCATCTCACGCTGATGATCGGACCAGTGGTGGCATTCCCGGTGCCGCAGACCATTCTTGATGCGCTGACCAGCGTCAGCGTCACGTCGAACTCCGGCCCAGCGACGCCCAGCGTTTTCGAATTGTCGTTCACGCTCAGCAACAACTCGCCGCTGCAGACGCTGTTTCTGGTCACCGGCGGTTCACCCATTCCGCTCGTGCGCGTGATGCTTATTGCCACGATCAACGGTACGCCGGAAGTGTTGATCGACGGCTTCATGACCGACCACCACGTGGCCCCGGGAAGCACGTTGACGGTCAAGGGTCAGGACATCACCGCGGCCATGGACTTCATGGACTTCAGCGGATTTCCGTTTCCTGCGATGCCGGCGGAAGCGCGCGTGGCCATCTTGCTGGCCAAGTACGCCATGTTCGGCGTCATTCCCATGGTGATTCCCAGCATCATGCTGGACGTCCCAATTCCCACCCAACAAATCCCGCGTCAGCAGGGGACGGATCTCAACTACATCAACCAACTCGCGTCGAACGTGGGCTACGAGTTTTACGTCACTCCGGGACCGGCACCGGGCGTCAATGTTGCTTATTGGGGACCACGCGTCACTCTAGGTGTGCCGCAGCCGGCGCTGAACACAAATATGGATGCTTTCACAAACGTCGAATCACTTAGCTTTTCCTATGCCAACGATCGCAAGTCCATGCCGATCGTTTTCGTGCAGGAGCCCATCAGCAAAGTTCCCATCCCCATTCCGATTCCGGATTTCAATCCCCTCAGTCCGCCACTCGGCGTCATCGAGCCGATTCCCATGAAGTTTGAGCCGGTGGAGGGCGCTTCGAAGCTCTCGACCATTCAGGCTTTGTTGATCGGGCTCGCGCGGCAATCGCTCACCGCGGACGCCGTCACCGGGACGGGCACGCTGGACGTAGTGCGCTATGGACGTCCCTTGAAAGCGCGTCAATTGGTGGGAGTCCGCGGGGCAGGGATGGCGTTCGATGGTCTGTATTACGTGAAAAGCGTGACGCACTCCATCAAGCGCGGCGAGTACAAACAGAATTTCACCTTGACTCGCAATGGTTTGATCTCAACGGTTCCGGCGGTGCCTTCATGAACGAAACGAAAAAGTACTACGGCAAATATCGCGGCACGGTGATGCAGAACATTGACCCCATGCAGATGGGACGCATTCAGGTCATCGTTCCGGACGTTTCGGCAGTGCTGCCGTCGAGCTGGGCGATGCCTTGCGTACCCATTGCCGGCAAGCAGATGGGTTCGTATTTCGTTCCGCAGATTGGCTCCGGCGTGTGGGTGGAATTCGAACAAGGCGATCCGGACTATCCGATATGGACGGGATGCTTCTGGGGGTCGGCGGCGGAGCTGCCCGTGCTCGCGCTGGCGGGAAACCCCGTGAGTCCGAGCATCGTGCTGGGCACTGGACTGCTGAACACGGTTGCGGTCAGCGATCTGCCCGGGCCCACGGGCGGCATCATGCTCAAAAGCGCCACCGGTGCGTTCATCCTGGTCAACGACACCGGCATTTACATGCAGAACGGCAAAGGCGCAAGCGTAACGATGATAGGGCCGACTGTCACCATTAATGAAGGCGCTCTGGTCATCGTGTGAGTTTTCTGAACGGAGGAAGTGGTGCCCGGATTCTTGTTGCATTTCGGCGCGACGATCATGTGCTCTCACGCGGGGCAGGCGCAGCCCGTTGCCGTGAATCCGCGCGTTTCGGTCAGCAGTCAACCGACGCTGACCATTGCGGACAGCTGCGTCGTCGCCGGATGCGCCATGCCGCCGCCCAGCGCTGGCAACGGCCCGTGCGTCACCGCGCAGTGGACTACCGCAGCCACTCGCGTTACTTCCAGCGGGCAGCCCCTTCTTCTTCTGGACAGCCAAGCCATCTGCGTACCAACTGGCACTCCGCTATTGATTGTCGCTACGCAAACCCGCGTGACCGGAACATGACCATGAGATACGTCGATTATCCATTTCACTTCGATCAGCACGGGCGCACCGCAGACACCACGATGGAAGACCGCGTCCGCGACATGATCGAAGAAGTGTTGTTCACGGCGCCGGGCGAGCGCGTCAATCGTCCCGACTTTGGCGCCGGTTTGTTACGTATGGTGTTTCAGCCCACTAGTCCGGAAATTGCCGCTGCGTTGCAGTTCAGCATTCGCGCGTCGCTGCAGCGGTGGCTCGGAGATCTGATCGAACCGCAGGATGTTTCAGTCCTCAGCCAGGATTCCACTCTCAGCGTCACAGTGCAGTACGTCCTGCGGCAAACCGGACGGAGCCAGACGCAAACGTTTCAACGGAGCGGCGTGTGAACGACCCACCACCAATTTCATGCAAAGACGAGCCTCGGCGGAAAGCCGTGCGCAACGCCAGCGACCGCTACGGTCTCGACTACGTCGAGGTCAGCACCGACCAGAAAACGCTTCACGTCACGTTTCTTGGCCGCGCGCCGCAAGGCCTGGTCGCAGGAAATTTTGTCGTGGAAGGCGGAGAGCGCATTCGCCACGTGCACGTCAAAAAAGTTGCGCAGCAATCCAATGCGCCGGATTCTGGATTGGACGATACCGCCGACGTTACCGTGGATCGCGCGGGCGATTTTTCCAATTACGTTTTGCGCGTTGTCGGCGCCGACGCAAAGGGCCATTCCACCGACCAGCCCATGCCCGGCTTCGATCCGCTCTTCAATTCGGTGATTTTCCAGTTCAAAGCGAGTTGCCCCAGCGATCTGGATTGCAAGACTCCTACGATTTGTCCGCAAGAGGTTCGCGTCGAACCGGACATCAACTATTTGGCCAAGGATTATCAGAGCTTCCGTCAGTTAATTCTGGATCGTCTGGCGCTTCTGGTTCCCGATTGGCAGGAGACGCACGTACCGGACATCGGCGTCGCGCTAGTGGAAGTCCTGGCGTACGTCGGCGACCACCTGAGCTATTACCAGGATGCCGTTGCGACCGAGGCGTACCTGCGCACGGCGCGCCGGCGCATTTCCGTTCGTCGTCACGCGCGGCTCGTCGACTACCCGATGCACGAGGGCTGCAACGCGCGCACCTGGCTGTGCGTGCAAACGCCGGGGGACAATTCCATCAATCCGGCGGACGTCTACTTCGTGACCAATTTTCCGCACGCGCCCGAAGATCGCTTCGTTCTAAGAGCCAATGAGCTCGACGGAAAAGTACCAGCCGCGTCTTTCAAAGTGTTTCAAGCAGTGCTTCCGCCGGACGCGACGCAACTACAGTTTTACGCAGGTCAGAACAAGATCCGTTTCTACGATTGGGGCAATCGTGAATGCTGCCTCCCCCGCGGCGCCACGTCGGCGACGCTTCTGAATGTTTGGCCTCCCCCGCCGCAAACGACAACAACTGGAACAGGCACTACGGGAACAACGGACGGTACGACGCCAACCACGGACACTGGCAACAATCCCGACGGAGGCTCGCAGCCAGCTAGCGGAAACAATCCCGTTGGCACAACTTCTCAACCTACAGGAGTCCCACCCACGGGTGGCACGGACGCGCCACGAATTGCCAGCAGAACCACTGCGGCGTCCGCAGCGACCAGCACAAAAACCAAGCCCGGCCCGCTGAAAAATCTGAAACCCGGCAACGTTTTGATCTTCGAAGAAGTTCTCGGCCCGAAAACGGGCGTCGAAGCCGACGCCGATCCTTCGCATCGCCATGCCGTCGTTCTGACTAAGGTCGACTTCACCGTCGACACGCTGTTCCCTTCTGCTGACAATCCCGATGGCACTCCGATCGTTATGGTGGAATGGTCGCGGCTCGATGCGCTGCCATTCCCGCTGTGCATCTCCTCTACAACGCAAGCCCCGGACTGCAAGTATCTGACCGACGTCAGCATCGCCTGCGGTAACGTCATTCTTATCGATCACGGCCAATCCGTTCCTGACGAAACGTTCGACCCCGTACTCACGCTGGAAATCGACGCGACCTGCACCTGCGAGTGCCAGCCGGCGGAAGTCACGCTCGTTCCTGCAGGCGTTCGCCCCAAACTGAAGCTGGGCCCTCTGACGTTCGCCCAAGTGCGCGCTGCCGGATTGCCCGCTTCACGTCTGCTCCTGCAGGATCCAGCTGCTAGTTTGGCTCAGGTGTGGCTTACGGGAGTGCAGACTTCCGCTGACGGCAAGAACGTCACAACAACGAAATGGAATTTGCGAAGGGATCTTTTGGAAAGTGAGCGCGACGATCCCGACTTTGTCGTGGAAATGGACGACTTTGGCATCGCTCATCTGCGTTTCGGAGACAACGATTGCGGCAAGCAGCCCGAGGCGCGGACCGTCTTCACCGCCAAGTATCGCGTCGGGAACGGGCCCGACGGAAACGTAGGCGCGGAAACGATTCGCTACGTTGTTTTCACCAACAATTTCACTCCTGGCTTCACCATCTGCAATCCTTTCGCCGCACAAGGCGGAACCGCACCCGAACCCGTGTCGCAGGTGAAGCTGCTTGCGCCGCACACTTTCCGCACTACGATCGAGCGCGCGGTCACTGCCGACGACTACGCCATGCTGGCCGAACGCAATTCTTCCTTGCAAGCAGCCGCCGGCGCACTGGTTTGGAATGGCAGTTGGTACGACGCGCTTGTCGCCGTCGATCCGTTCAGCTCCGAAACTCCGTCGCGCAAGCTTCTGCGCACCATTGATCGCGAGCTGTGCCAATTCCGCCGCCTGGGCCATGACGTGGTAGTCCGTGCTGCGCGTTACGCCTCTCTCGATCTCGGTTTCAAAATTTGCGTCTTGCCGGACTATCTCCGCGCGCACGTCGAAGCCGCGTTGCTAGATGCCTTCAGCAACCGTTTGCTCCCCAACGGTCAATCCGGCTTCTTCTATCCGGACAATCTCACCTTTAGCGGTGGAATCTACGTCAGCAAACTTCTCGCCGCCGCTCAGAGCGTCGCCGGCGTCGAAAGCGTCTGCGTCACCAAGCTGGAGCGGCTCTACGAAGGGCCCAATGGCGAGATCGCCGCAGGCGTCCTGCCCCTTGGCGCTTTTGAAATTGCCCGCCTGGACAACGATCCAAGCTTCCCTGAGCACGGGCAGATTTCGTTCGACCTGCGAGGTGGCCGATGAAAATGCCTTGCCGGTGCGGATGCTGCGAGGGAGTCGAGAAAATCACCCCTGTCGAAATCTTCAATCGCCCGGGTCTTCCCGCTCTCTTTTATCGGATGGGCACGCACTCTACTCTTTTTGAAACGATGCAGGCCAGCCTCGCTGGGTGGAAACTCAGTTTGCCCGGACCCGATCCGTCCAAACCGCCGGTCGTCACGTACCCGCTCAACGCTCTCACCACGCGGGATTCCTCAGACCCTTCCATCGCGCTGCTGGACGCATGGGCCGTGGTCGGCGACGTCCTTACCTTTTACCAAGAGCGCATCGCAAACGAAGGTTTTCTGCGCACTGCGCTCCACCGTTGTTCCGTGCTGGAGCTGGCGCGTCTGGTCGGCTATCGCTTGCGCCCCGGCGTCGCGTCCAGCGTTTTTCTGGCGTTCACGCTCGAGCTGGACAAGACCCATCCGAGCAACGACAACAAGGAACTTCCCGTTCCGCGAGGCACGCGCGCACAGAGCGTTCCGGGACCGGGCGAACTTCCACAATCCTTCGAAACCTCCGCCGACCTCGTCGCGCGTGCCAAATGGAACGCCCTCAAGCCGCGCCTCACCCGGCCGCAAAAGATTACCGCTGACGACAAGGATGCTTCGTTCGGCGCCGCCAACATAGAAACCATTTTCTTCGAAGGGACTTCCACCAAGCTAAAAGCCGGCGACGCACTGCTCATCGTCTGCGACGAAACTTCTGGCCACCAGTTCCTCCGTTACGTCGAAAGCGTGAATCCCGACGACGCCAACAAACGCACTGAAGTGACGCTGCAATTGCCGCCTCGCAAGTTCCAAAGCGACCCCTACGACAACCTTACCGACATCCTCAATCGTTACCTGAAAGAAGCTGACGACCTCTTTCCCGAAAGCAAAATCGTCCAAGTCGTTGTGCAAGTCTTGAAGGACGTGCAGAAGGCCATCGGCGACCCGGGCACCCTTTCCCAAAGCGAAATTGTCGAGCAGGCTCGGCTCTCGCTCCCTGAATTGCAAGCGCAGCTCGAAGTGGCCCAGAAGAGAAACTTTGTGCGCATGGAGCCGTGGATCGCCCAGCTCATCCGTGATTGGGAAGATTTTCTTGCGGAGCCTTCCGGCCCACAATTTGAAGAAGCTGTAGGACGCACATTCCCGGGAATGATCAAGTTCGGCGACGTCCTGGCTCCCCGTCTCTCCGGTTTCCTGGCGCTCAATTCCATTGTGGAGAAGCTCGCGCTTCCTCCCTCGACTCCGCCGCCCAGCCCTGCCGCGCTCCGGCGAAACTTGTCGACAGCTTTCTCGCAGGCCGCGGACAACCTTCCCATGCTTCTCACCGGCTTACGCTCCGAACTCTCCGGTTCGCTCTACGACGCCTGGAAAAATCTCGAGCTTCCTCCCAATCCAGTTAAGGTGTACGCACTGCGTACTCGTGCGCGCCTCTATGGTCATAGCGCGCCGCCTCGCGTTGCCAATACAAACGAAGGTGGTGTGGTAACGCTTTGGGGTGAGTGGGGAGTCTTCAGCGACGAAACGCCTGCCGACAATTCTAAAGACCAAGGCCTGGACCTTTCTTCGGACCTGGAGACGTCGACCGCCATTTCTTTGGACTCTAGTTATCAGGCCATCACTGCAGGTAGTTGGGTAGTCCTAAAAACGGAAATCCCGCCGGGCGTGGCCAGTGGAAGCAACAACTACGTCAAGCCAGGCCCCCGTCGGCCTGACCCCACCTCCGACGATTTGGCTAACGCGCAGTTCGCACGCGCGCGTTTGGTTCAATCCGACGTGGCCCGCTCCGACTACGGAATGAGCAGCAAGACGTCTCGAATTCTGCTGGGTGCTGTCGACGATGCGCAGTCTGGTTACGATTGGCTGGACGTTTCAAAACACTCTACTAATCTCGGCGACAACTTCTGGGCCATCCGCCAGACCGCGGTCTACGCCCAATCCGAAGAACTCGCTCTTGCCGACGCTCCCATCGAAGACGACGTTTTCGGCAACACTATCGAGCTCGACGATCTCTACGACGGCCTGAAGCCAGGCCGCTGGCTGATCGTCTCCGGAGATCGCTCCGACGTCCCCGGCACTTCCGTTCCCGCCAGCGAACTGGTCATGCTCGCCGGCGTTACCCAAGGCGGTCAAGCTGTGCAGTGCGTCAACTACCCCCTCAAGACCATTCCCTTTTCCTCCATCCGCTATATCACGGATCCTGACCCCCAAGGCGACCGTCTCGTTGTTGGCGTTCCTGCTGGCGACATGCAGGCTTTCTTCGCACAGCTCCCCATGGTGAATTCACCCAATCAAACGTATTGCGCTCCCCTCGAACTCGCCCCTGGTTTCTATGGTCAGGCCTACGTGCCTACCATGGCCGAGCGGACTGGCGATTTTTCTCCTTTCGGCGATTTGCTGGTCGATCCTTCAAACGGAAATCCGTTTCAGCCGTCGGGCATCATTCCAACGGAGTCTCAGAACGACGTCTTCGCTTGGCGCATCGTCAGCACTCGCGACTCCGTCCACACCACCATTCAGCTCGCCGCGCCACTGAGCTACACCTACGATCCACCCACCGTCAACATCTACGGCAACGTGGCCAAAGCCACTCATGGCCAGACGCAATCCGAGATCCTCGGCAGCGGCAACGCCGCTCAGGTGTTACAAAACCTCAAACTCAGCAAGTCGCCTTTGACATACGTTTCCGCCGCCACGCCATCCGGGACCGACAGCACTCTGGTTGTTCGCGTCAACGGCCTCGAGTGGCATGAGAAAGAAAGTCTCGCGGACATGGCCGCCGGCTCGCGCACGTATTTCACCGAAGAAGATCACGACGGCGTCACCTCCGTAACCTTCGGCGATGGCGTTCACGGCTCGCGCGTTCCAACGGCGCCCTCCAACGTCAAAGCCACTTACCGCAGCGGCATCGGCGCACCTGGCAACGTCGTCGCCGGCAAAATCTCGCAGCTTTCCACGCGACCTCTCGGCGTCAAGGACGTCATCAACCCTTTGCCCGCAACCGGCGGCGCCGACGCTGACACTCTGGAACAAGCGCGGCGCAACGTGCCCATCGCGGTCATGTCGCTCGACCGCCTGGTCTCCTTGCCCGACTACGCATTCTTCACCCGCAATTACGGTGGGGTTGCCAAGGCTTCCGCTTCTGGTCTCGCATACGGTTCTAGCCGCATGGTTCACGTCACCTTTGCCGCCGTCGGCGACGTTCCGATCGATCCCACTTCCGACTTCTTCACCAACCTTTCCGACGCGCTGGTGAAATTCGGCGATCCGCTTGAACCGGTGCAGCTCGCGCGGCGATCCGCCTTGTTGCTGGTTATCAAAGCCGAAGTCCACGTCCTTCCCGACTATCTCTGGGAAAACGTTTCTCCGGTTGTGCGCACCGCCATGATGCGCAAGTTCGGCTTTGACTGGCGCGAACTCGAACAGGACGCGGTACTCAGCGAAGTTTTCTCGACCATTCAATCCGTCGTCGGCGTGGACTTCGTCAAGGTCTACGCTTTCGGCGCCATCTCCGACGTGGACGCGGATGGCAAGCCACTCACTCCTGACGACCTGACCAAAGCGCTGAAAGATCTCATTCAGTCTGCCGATCCGGCCAAGTTGCCGTCGCGCATCGTCGCCAATTCCGCGCGCCCGGGCGACAACCGAATTCTGCCCGCACAAATTGCGTATCTCAGCACAATTGTTCCCGATTGCCTCCTCTTGTCGGAGCTGAAGCCATGAGCACGCCGTCGCTTGATCGCCTCTTCGACCTTCTCCCCGCGGTCTACCGGCTGCGTGACGCGGACAACAAATGGCAGCTTCGCGCCCTTCTGCAAGTCATGGCGCAGCAGGCTAACAACGTCGAAGCCGACATCGCTCAGCTCTACGAGAACTGGTTCATCGAAACGTGTCAGGAATGGGTCGTTCCTTACCTGGGCGATTTGATCGGCTACGCGCCGGGACGCACCGGCATCGATTCACCCGGCCCGGTTTCCAACGAAGATGAGCTTCGCGAAAAGTTCGTCATCGCCCGCCGCGAAGTCGCCAACACCATCCGCTTCCGCCGCCGCAAAGGCACGCTCGCCGTTCTCGCTGAACTTTCTCAGGCGGTCGCCGACTGGCCCGCTCGCGCCGTCGAATTCTACAAACTGCTTCTCGTCAACCAGGCTCTCAACTTCCCGCGCTTGCATCGCGCTCGCACCGCCGATCTTCGCGACGGTGACGCGCTCGATCTTCTCCGCGGCTCCTTCGACGAAATGGGCCACACCATCGACGTGCGCCGCCCCGGTTCCCGCCACGGCCGCGGATACTTCAACGTCTCCAGCGTCGGCCTTTTCGTCTGGCGTCTGCGCTCCTATCCCATCACCTACGCACCGGCGTATTGCTACGAGGCAGCGGGAGACAATTTCTATCTCTTCAGCGCGCTCGGCAACGACCAGCCGCTTTTCACCGCTCCAGTGAGCGATCCTCGCGCCTGTTCCGAAGCCGGTCTGCTCAACGTCCCCGAGCCGATCCGCAGGCGCGCTTTCGCCGCGAAGGGTGAGGACATCGAACCCGGCGAAGAACCCGGCAAGGAAGGTTATTACGGCGAGAAAAAAAGCTTTGCCATCTACGCACCTGGTTGGCCCACGGCAAACGCGCCACAGCCCATTTCCGTAGACAAGATCATTCCTGCGAATCTTTCCGGCTGGAAGTACCATCCGGACAAGAATTACGTCGCCGTCGATCCCGAGCTCGGCCGCATTTCGTTTCCGGTCCGCCAGCTCCCTAAAGCCGGTGTGTGGGTCTACTACCACTACGGATTCAGCGCCGACATTGGTGGCGGCGAATATGTGCGCCCGCTTTCGCAGCCCGACCCCTGCACTATCTATCGCGTCGGCACAAACGAGACGAATACAACCATCGCGAAAGCCTTGAACCAATGGACTACGGACAAGCCCGCCAAGGCAGTCATTGAAATCACCGACGACGGCGTCTACACCGAATCTCCCACGATCTCCCTGACAAAGGATCAGTATCTGCAGATTCGCGCCGTATCCGGCAAACGTCCCGTCATTCGGCTACTCGACATTCTCACCAACATGCCCGATTCCTTGTCCGTCACCGGGGAAGAAGGTTCCTGGTTCGTGCTCGACGGCGTCGTCGTCACCGGCCGAGGCCTCACCTTCAAGAGCGACCTCGCCGGCGCTGCACTGCGTCACGTCACTCTCGTTCCTGGCTGGGGGCTCCAGTGCAACTGCGATCCCGTCCATTCCGGCGAGCCCAGCATTGAAATCGAAGATTCCGTCACCTGCGTAACCATCCAGCATTCCATCGTCGGTTCCATCGTCGTCATTCGCGACCAGGCCACGCTCGACCCCGTCCTCATTCGCATCAGCGATTCCAGCGTTGACGCTACCCACGTCGATCACGCTGCTCTAAGCGATCCCGAAACCGGCATGGCTTACGCGCAACTCACCATCGTTCGCTCCACCGTTTTCGGCGCATTGCAAGTCCATTCCATCGAGCTCGCGGAAAATTCCATCTTCGACGGCCAGATTTGCGTACAGCGCGGTCAGACCGGCTGCATTCGCTTCTGCTACGTTCCTCCTGGCTCGATTACTCCGCGCCGTTACGAGTGCCAGCCGGACATGGTCGAAGCCGTCGCGCGCGCCGCCGTCCTCGCCGCGAATCCCAACACCACGCAAGCGCAAATCACTGCCGAGCAAGCCGCTGAGGATCTGCGCGTGCGGCCGCAGTTCAACAGCCGGCGCTACGGAATGCCCGCCTACTGCCAGCTTTCCGATTCCTGCGCCTCGGAAATCCGCACCGGCGCCGATGACGAATCCGAAATGGGCGTCTTTCACGATCTTTTTCAGCCGCAACGCGAAGCCAATCTGCAGGCCCGGCTACAGGAATTCGTGCCCGCAGCGATCGACGCGAGCATTTTTCACGCAACCTAGGAGGGAGTCATGGCCGGGGAGTTTAAGGGCGATTTCACCAGGGATACTTTTTATGCCCATCGGCATTACTGCAGCGTCTTCCAGCAGCAGGGCCGCGTAAGCCTCGACGCCGACGGCAACGAGCAGGCGTCCATTCTTTTGAATTTGCTGCGCGGCGTCTCTAAGGACGTTATCGCTGACGGCGACGCCGGGCCTAACAAGCAATTCAATCTAGTTCAGATTACGCCGCCTGCCGGCTCCACCGACCGCGACTTCGGCATCATGCCCGGCCACGTCTTCGTTGACGGCATCCAGGCCATCCTCAATGGCTGGAAAAACCCTTTCTCTATTCCTTCAACCGCCGCCGCAAATGCTGGACAGGTGGCCGTCTCGCAATGGCTCGTCGATGGCATTCCTTACCAGAAAGGTCAGTACGTAATCGGCGTTCTTGTCGATCCGAACAATCCTGCCGACACTCCCTTTACCTCCACTGTGCCCAGTTCCATTGACTCCCTCGACCCCAATTCACGCACACTCACCCTCAAACCTGCTTTGACCGCACCTGCCGGACCGCAGAGCGGTTACCGCTTGATTCGTCTCCCGAGTTTTCTCCATCAGCCGGACTACGTCCCTACGGACGATGAAATCAAAGCGTTGAACGCGTTGTCCCCCAACAAAAATGCGTCTCTCGTTTACCTCGACGTCTGGGAACGCCACGTCAGCTTTGTCCAGAATCCCTGGATTCGCGAAGTGGCTCTCGGCGGGCCAGACACTTGCGTCCGCTCGCAATTGCTCGCGCAAGTCAAGATTGCCTTCGATTTAAAGTCACAAGACTTAAGAACTTTCAACGCTGATTCTCTTCCCGTCGTGAAGAGCGCTCTCGAGGATCAATATCAGCCTTACAATCGCGGATGGCTACGCGCCCGCCTCAAACCCGTCGATTCCAACAATCCCGATCCCTGCATGTGTCATCCCGACGCTCGCTATCGCGGCGCCGAAAACCAGCTCTACCGCGTGGAGATTCATCTCCCCGGCAAGGCCCGGTCTTCCAGCACGACCACGGTTGAGGTCGCCTCCCCCGCTTCCGGCGGTTCTTCCTCTTCTACTCCCACGTTCAAGTGGTCGCGCAACAATGGCTGTGACGTCTATCCCGTCATCTCCGTAAAAGCAGCGGAAGTCATGCTGGACTCCGTCGGTCGCGACGTCCGCTCCACTCTCAAGTCCGGCGATTGGGTAGAACTTCTCGACGACATTCTCATTCTGCAAGGAAAACCCGGCCAGCTTCTGCAGGTCAGCGAAGTCAGTGCTCAGGACCGTCGCGTCACCCTGGGCAGCGCTTCCACCCACGACTTCGTGGCCAAGGATCCCAATCATGCCCACGCTTTCCTTCGCCGCTGGGACCAGAAAGATCCCGCAACGGGAGGAGCCAGCTCCGGCCTTCCCATCACCGAAGCTGCCACGCCGCAAACGGATCCATGGATCGATCTCGAAGACGGCATTCAGATTCAATTCATTACCGCGTTGAGTCCCAATCTTCCGAACTCTCCCAGCGGCGGCAACTTGGTAGCTCCGGTCAACGTCTACCGCACCGGGGACTACTGGCTCATTCCCGCGCGCACTGCTCTACAGGGCAGCATCGAGTGGCCCGCCACCACGGACAATCCTCCGGTGCCCATCGCTCTTCCGCCGCACGGAATCGATCACCACTATCTTCCTTTGGGTGTTGTCACCTTGGCCAATGCGACCAGCAATCAGCTTGGCGTGACCTCGCCGTTTATTTCCCAAATCGCCCCGATCACTTAGCCACGCTACGCGTTTGTGTCGCAGTTCTGGCACAGTCCGCTTAGCGGTTGTGAATTTAGGCGGGTTAAGAGTTTCGGGAATGCATCATGTATGGTTGTTTTTGCAATTAAACTTAACGATGACGTGGCGCGCTTGCGACAGAAGTTCGCCGAAGCTGTCTGTAAATGATTGAAAAGTAGCGGGCGAGCCTCGTAAGCCGGATTGTTCGGGCTTTCTCGCATTTTCAATAACTGCGTAGAATCAACAAAGCGAGTTCGTCAATAGAGTCAGTTTTGGCAGCAAAGACAGGTTTGGTGTCACAGTTATGGCACAGCTTTCTGTGTGAAATTCCGTGTCTTTTGCCGGCAGGCGAGAGCGCGGAGCCCCACACACTCTTCTAAGTGCAACGCGGGTCGAGAGTGCAACGGCTTAGCAAGTTTCCCTGTTTCACAGCTTGGTGTTCGGAATCGACAAGTTATGCTCGGACGAGGAACACCGTAGTGACGAAGCGGGCACGTTGAGTTTCATCGTTTCCGATTCACGCTCATCGTTTTACCATGGGGAGTGGCTACGGTTGGTGTGCCTCGCGGCGACTCTTATTGACTACTTTTATTTCAGGCAGACTGTGCTCGCCGAATCATCTTAACCACTTCCTCGTTTGCGTTTGTGAACCCCACATCCACACCGGGATGACTGCGCGCGAAAACACGGAAAATTTCATCCGCAAACGCTTGCCCAATTTGATTGACGTTGTGAAAATCGAGAACCACCGTTCGGAATCGGTCGATGCGCAGCAAAAGACGCTTCGCCTGCGAACGCGAAATCAAATCGTCCGGGTGTTGCTCCGCCATTTTCACAGGCACGACTGTTTTACTGAATGCGTAGTCGTTTTCTGGCGATGCATACTCATCAAAAATCTCCTTGCGGGACCTGTCGGATGTGTTCTTCAATTTCATCCAGACAGCCGTGCCTTTCGGATTTTTCAACGGCGAGACTGAGGTGAAGTGCACGCCCCCAGAGGAAATATCGAAGGCGTCGAGTATCTTTGAAGTGAAAAAGATGCCTTCACCTGTATGCCGAACCGGGTCCGTAGTGAATTTTCCCTTTGCAAGTTCGAGCGCGGAGTGCCTCTCGTCAGTGAACTTCATGGCGCGTTGAATCTTTTTGAAGATACCCACGCCATTGTCGATGATGGCAATCTCGGTGTTGACGGCGGTGCGTTTCAACTGCACTGTGATACGTGTGCCCGAGGAGTGGTCCACTGCATTGTTGAACATTTCAGTGAAGCAGTAACGCCAAATGTCTATTGCATTCTCAGGCAAGTCAGAAATTTGAGAAAGCACATCTTTCTCCCACACATCGGATTCGCTTTGTGTAGGAGAGTAGTTCTTTTTCCAAGCCTCTTTCGCTGCGAGAAAAAATCTGGTGCGGCGGGTCTTCCCTTCCCGCACCAAGTCCGAATCAGCGAGTAACCGTTGTAAGTGAAGGTTGACAGCTTGACGCGTTAACCCGAAGTGCTTCGCAGTCAGTTGGGCAATGTCGTGAGGGTGTTCGTCGACGCGCGCCAAGATGAACTGGCGAATCTCCAGCCCTCGGGCGTCAGCGGGCGTTCTCATAGTCCACTGCTTTAATTGTCAAGGTTATTCTGACAATTGTCAAGTGTATGATTTAGATTGTCAAGGCCCTGGCTCGGGCGCTTGTCAAGGTTAAACGATCGGCTTGTCAAGGTTATCTATGCGATTGTCAAGGCGGCCATCTGACGCATAGCGGCACAGTCCGGAGTGCACCCATAACCTGATTAGACGAATATTTGTAAATCCCACCACATATGACGGCTTTCGCAATTAGAATTCCGGAAGTATAGATCCAGTTCTGAAAGCCTGGAACAATCGGCAGGATGGAACGTCACGGGTGGCCAAGATCTCTGCCAAACTCGCAAGGCATTGCAAGTCATTGAAAAAAAGCGGATGAGCCGTATAAGCCGGATTCTGTGCCGAGCGCTTGCGCGCCGCGGCGATCATTCCTCTAGGCCGTGATTTGCACCACGGCTCCAGCAGCCTACCCGAGAGTTTTCAATCATTACGGCCTGCACCGCAATGAGAGGAGCTTGCGCTCAACGAGCCGGGCCGGCTCTCCCCTCCTATTTGGCCTTGCACCACGCGGGGTTTTCCGTGCCTCGTTTGTCGCCAAACGAGCGGTGGGCTCTTACCCCACCGTTTCACCCTTACCTCGGAATCAGCTTTCGCGGGCGTCTTGCAGGTTTCCCTGCGCGATGCCACCGTGCTCCATTCCACCGGCGGTTTATTTTCTGTGGCACTTTCCGTGAGCCGCATCGCACGCATGACGTGCGTTACAGCCCCCCTGGCGTTACCAGGCGCGTTGCCCATCGGTTCCCGACCTTGCGACCGGAAACCTCGGTGTCCGGACTTTCCTCCCGTTTACTTTGAGGCACCGTAGGAGCCGAAGGGCCCGCAGCGCTCAAGGCAAACCAGCGATCGCCCGGCTCACCCGCTACATTTAATTATAGCAAATGTAAGTTTGGTTCCAGACGCGATTGCCTCGAAGGAGCTATCGTTGGCCAACTTCGCGCGTCTGTGCGAAGTAGCAACGAACAAGGGGGTACTTATGCGGAGACCAGGCTTCGTAATCGCTTGGATTTTGCTGGATGTCGCCCCCACAGTCGCTCTGGCGCAAACGGGCAGTTCGCAATCGCCTCCAAGAGAAGCATTCAAAAACGCAGTTGCGCAATATGAATGGGTCACAAATCCAAAAGGACAACGAATCCGCACGATTGTGAGGCGCCCGAAAAATGTAAGCGGCAAAGTGCCCGCGATTTTTTTCGTGGGATGGCTGAGTTGCGATTCCGTGGAATATGTGAACGGTGAAACCGACGCGTTCGGAGCCATCTTTTGGAGGCTGATCGAACAATCGAGCTTCGCGACCATGCGCATGGACAAGCCGGGAGTCGGTGAAAGCGAAGGCAATTGTGCGGCAACGGATTTTCAAACGGAACTGGACAGCTACCGCGCAGCGTTTGCGTCGCTGAATAAATACAGCTTTGTGGATCAGGACAAACTTTTCGTGATCGGTCTAAGCAACGGCGGCGGGACAGCGCCGCTCTCCGCAGGAACGCATCCCGTGCGTGGATTCATCGCAGCGAGTTCCTGGGGACGTACCTGGTATGAGCACATGCTCGAGCTAGAGCGCAGAAATCTGGCCCGGGAGGCAACCCTCACACCGGCTCAAATTGATGAAGCAATGAAAAATCTCGCCGCTTTCTACAAACGGCCGCCCCGCGGCGTTCTATCAGCAATTGCAGGCGCTGAACCTCAGTAAGGCGTGGCAGGAAGTTTCTGCGCCCGTGCTAGCCATGCACGGGACGGCGGACACCATCATGAGCCGTGCCGACAGCATCGCCATCGCCGACATTGTCAACCGCGCTCGCCCAGGTCATGCCGAGTTCGTAGAAATTGAAGGCGGAGACCACCTGCTCGCCTCGCACAACAAACTCATCGACTCCATCGTCCCCAAAATGCTGGATTGGATGTGCAGGCAGTTGGCAGCAACGAATTAACAATTTTTCGGGCGTTTCGAAACTAGTCTAGCTCGCGATACATCACGAGCGCATCTACGAATCCGAGTTCAGGATGTTCAAATGCCCGCTGCAAACGGCCGACAACTTCAAAGCCAAGGCTGGACCAAAGTTTCACGGCGCGTTCGTTTGTGCTGACGACAAAATTGAATTGCATGGCGCGAAAGCCGCGTTGTTTGGCGCGCTCCAGCGAGTGAAGGCACATCGCGCGAGCGATGCCTCGGCCTTGCGCTGCCGCCCCAGTGACGTAACCGCAATTGGCGACGTGCACGCCTCCACCTTGCTGATTGGCTTTCAAGAAATAAGTGCCGAGCACGGTGCCGCTCTCTTCCCAGACAAATGTTTCTTTTTCCGGAGAAAACCAGTATTCGAGTGCTTGTTCCTTGCTCATGTCGCGCGGAAGCGTGTACGTATCGCCGCGCCGGATCATCGGCTCGAGAATTACCCAAATTGCATCATGGTCGGCATCCGTTGCGGGTCGAATGGCCACGAGAGAAACTCACTTCAACCCGACAAGTTTTTCAAAACCAGCTTCGTCCAAAATCGCAACGCCAAGTTCTTTTGCCTTGTCGTATTTCGAGCCGGGGTCGGTGCCGACTACAACGTAATCCGTTTTCTTGCTCACGGAACCAACAATTTGTCCGCCATGCTGTTTGACAATTTCCCCGGCCTCTTCGCGCGAACGATTGGCAAGCCCTCCCGTAAACACAAAAGACTTTCCAGCAAGTTTGTTGCTTTTGATCTTCGGTTTTTCGGCAGTCGGGCGCACGCCAACTTTTTCCAGCCTCTTGATGAGTTGCTTGTTTGCAGGCTCCGAGAAAAAGTCAACAATACTCGCGGCCACCTTCGGCCCGACTTCGTTTACTTCTTCCAGTTGCTCCTGTTTTGCCGCGGCAAGCTCATCCAGCGAAGAAAAATTCTCGGCCAGAAGCTGCCCCGTACGCTCCCCAACGAACTGAATCCCTAACGCATAGATTACGCGCGCAAGAGGAGCCTTCTTACTTGCCTCAATCTCAGCCAAAAGATTCTGCGCGGACTTTTCCGCCATGCGTTCGAGGTCTGCGACTTCTTCCAGCTTCAATTTATAGAGATCCGCGACATCCTTGACCAAACCTTTGTCCACAAGCTGGTCCACGATTTTGTCGCCGAGGCCGTCAATGTCCATTGCATGCCGCCCGGCAAAATGGAGCAAGGATTCCTTGCGCTTTGCGGGGCACGCCGCATTCACGCAACGATACGCAACTTCGCCTTCGACTTTGTGAATCTTGCTGCCGCACTCCGGGCACTCCTTCGGCATGCGGAATGGTTTGCGATTCTTCCCTTCCTTCACCACTTTCAACACGTGCGGAATTACTTCTCCTGCCCGTTCGATGAGTACCGTGTCGCCGATATGCAGACCCAACCGCTCGATTTCATCCATGTTGTGGAGCGTGGAACGGCTGACAGTGACGCCTCCGACTTGCACCGGCTCCAGCACGGCAACCGGTGTGAGCGTCCCCGTACGTCCAACCTGCACGATAATGTCGTTCACTACCGTAGTTTCCTGCCGGGCTGGGTATTTGTACGCAATCGCCCAGCGCGGCGATTTTGACGTGAATCCCAGCTCATTTTGAATGCCGATCGAGTTCACTTTCACGACGACGCCGTCAATTTCATACGGCAGCTTTTCGCGTTTGGCGTCCCACGACTCGCAATACTTCACTACCTGCTCGATTCCATCGCACAGCTTCCAGTCGTCGGAGGCGCGGAATCTCAATTGCTTTAATGCTTGTAGAGATTCCGAATGCTTGGGAAAGGCGGGCTTATCTCCCACGAGCAGGTAATAGGCGAAAAAATCGAGTTTCCGTTGTGCTGTGATCGAGGGATCGAGCACGCGAACCGATCCCGCCGCGGAATTCCGCGCATTTACAAAAATCTTTCCGCCGATCTGCTCCTGCTGGCGGTTCATCGCTTCGAACGCCTTGCGCGTCATGATGACTTCGCCGCGTACCTCAAAATCGCCCTTGAGCTTGGCTTTCTTAAGCGCGCTTTCTTCCATGCGCAGCGGAATGGAGCGAATGGTTTTTATGTTGAGTGTTACGTCCTCGCCCGTCGTGCCGTCGCCGCGCGTAACCCCGCGAACGAGCACGCTGTCCTCGTAAAGGAGCGAAATGCTCAGGCCGTCGAATTTGTGTTCGGCGATGTATTCGATCTCTTCGCGGCCGCTGCCTTCGCGTACGCGACGGTCAAAATCGCGCAGCGCATCGAACGAGAACGCATTGTCGAGGCTGAGCATCGGCCGTGCGTGGCGAACGGTTTGAAAGCCTTCGCGCGGCTGTGCTCCCACGCGTGCAGTAGGCGAGTCCGGCGTGACGATGTCCGGGTGCGCGGCTTCGAGTTCTTTCAAGCGGACCAGCAGCTTGTCATACGCGGCGTCCGAAATTTCCGGGTCATCGAGCACGTGATACTTGTATTCGTGATAGCGAAGCTTTTCGCGGAGATCTTCCGCTTCGCGCTTGATGGTGGCAGGGGCGGCCTTGGCCATGAAATCCTCGAGAGAACTGCTGCGTGAAATAGGGACATATTATATAGAATTGAAGTTTCGATTCGAGCAAGCTAGTGGAACGGGAAACCGGCTTAATGGAAACCGCATCTGAACTACGAAACGCGCTTTTGATTCATAACCCCAATGCCGGCGGCGGTGGCGACGGCCGCCGAAAAGAGCTGGACGATGCGCGCAGAATCCTGGCGAATGGAGGAATTGAAGCGGACCTCGCCGAAACAACCGGTCCGGGCGACGCTACGGAAATTGCATTGCGCGCCGGCGAGGAAGGCCGCCAACTCGTCATCGCGTGCGGCGGCGACGGCACTCTGAACGAGGTCGTGAACGGCCTCGCGCGCCAACAAAACGGTCACCGCGTTCCGCTTGCACTGTTGCCGGGCGGCACGGCAAATATTCTGGCGAAGGAACTGACGCTGCCCTGGGACATTCCGCGTGCCGCCGCGCGCCTAGTGCGTGGGTCCGTTCGCGAAATCGCTTTGGGTCTTGCGACCCCTTTGGAGCAGCCGGAGAAGAGCCGCTACTTCCTCAGTGTCGCTGGCGCTGGACCCGACGGGCGAATTACCTACGCGGTGGACCTGGAACTAAAAGCGAGGATGGGTATTTTCGCTTACTGGTGGCAGGGCGCGATGGAAGTCCTTCAATATAAATTCCCGATGTTTCGGGTGGCTACAAAAGAGCAGACCATCGAAGGCTCGCTCGTCATCGTCGGGCGGACAAAAAACTACGGCGGCCCGTTCAAAATTACGACTGAAGCCGATCTCTACGAGGATCAGTTTGAACTCGCCGTGCTCACGACGCAGAGCGGTCTTCGCTATCTCAGCTATCTTCCGACCCTATGGTTCGGCGATTTGCGCAAAGCCGAAGGCGTTCACTTCATGAAAGCGGACACCTTGACCTGCGAACCGCTGAACGGAGAGCCTGTGTACGCGCAAGTGGACGGTGAGCCGCTCTCGCGGTTGCCCGTCGAATTCAAAATTGTTCCGCGCGCGCTGAAGCTGCTTGTGCCGGAAGAACTGCCAGAGAAGGCCGCTGAGTCGGCGGCGTAGAACTCGCCGTGGATCCTCTTACACACGGCCTTGCCTCCTTCGCACTCAAGCGAGGATTTTTCCCAAAAGTTCCCCGCCCCGTTCTGATTTCGATGCTCCTTGCGGGAACGCTGGCCGATTTGGATTGGCTAAGCGGTTTAGTTGGCCCGTCCGCCTACCTCCGCTGGAACGGCGGGGCGTTTCATTCTACCGTTGGAGCGGTAGTTCTCGCTTTTATTGTGAGCGTTGCGATTCGGGCTTACGCGAAAAGCCGTGGCGTCCTCTTGAGCGGCGCGTTGTGGTGGACGGCTCCAATTTGCGCGGCTCTCTTGCATGTCGGAATGGACGCCCTTCTTTCGATTGGGGTTAAATTGTTTTGGCCGTTGGCTTCAACGCGTGTGGCGCTTGATTGGGTGCCGAGTTTTGATTTGTGGATACTGATTCTTCTCGCGGCCTGTATTTTTGTTCCGGAATTATTCCGGCTGGTCAGCGACGAAATCGGAGCGAAGTCCAAAAAGCCGCGCGGACAAGCGGGCGCGGTCCTCGCGTTCGCGCTCATCGCTGGATATCTTGTTTTGCGCGGAACGATGCACGCAAACGCTGTGCTCATGATTATGCAGCGCTCCTACGCCGGAGAGTCCGCCAGGCGCGGCGCGGCGTTCCCTGATTCCATGTCGCCCTTTGTTTGGCACGCTCTCATCGAGACGGAATCCGCACTTCACCTGGTGCAGGTATCCACGGGCCCGGCGGCGAATTTCGATCCGGAGAACGCAGTTCATCTTCACAAGCCGGAACCGTCGGCGATTCTGGACGCGGCACAAAAAACGGATGCTGCCCGGCAATTTCTGGCGAGTGCGCGCTTTCCCAAAGCCACCGTACAGAAGGAGACGGAAGGCTTTTCCGTCGAATTGCGGGATCTAAAGTATGACGCTCTCGGCCAAACTTCTCGCGCCGTGGAGGCGGAGATTAATCTAAACGCAGCGGGTCAGGTAACATTCGCGCAACTCGAGTGGCAAGGTCAGCCACACAAACAATAAGCGCGAATTTCGTTAGTTCGCGCCCGGTTGCTGGTGGTGGTGGCGGAGAATCAGCCGCGACGCACCATAGCTCGCTGCGGCAAACAAAAGAAATGCAATCGCAATTGCCACCCAGTGCTTCTGCATAAACGGCCGCGCATCATTTCCATACCGCACAGCCAAATAGCCTATTAGGGAGTATCGGATAATCCGCGCAAGCGCGATGGCAGAGGCAAATGTCAAAATGGGCACTTCAAACACGCCCGCGGCCAGCACGAAGAATTTGAATGGAGTCGGAGGTGGCAGGAGGGCCGCAAGAAGCATTCCGCCAAAACCGTTGTTCTCAACCCAATGACGAATTCGACCGGCATGCTGGCCTGCTTTGCGATGAAAGACGGCTTCTCCTCCCTTGCGCGCAATAAAATAGAGGACAACGCAGCCGACCACCGAACCGGTTATCGCCATCAACACATATAGGGGCATGCGCGCGGGATGCTGAATGGAGAATTCAACAAGCAATCCGTCATTTATGATTGGAAACGGAATAAAAGACGAGTCGAGAAACGAAATGAGAAAGAGCCCCGGCGCTCCGAGAGCTGTTGCAAAAACACCCACCTTGTTCTTCCACGTCTTCAGCCAGGAAAACAAACGCAATCCTCCGTCGCAAACGTACGTCGAGTCTAGCAAAGAGCGCCGTTAACTCAGAAAAGCGTCTGCACGGCTTCTGCAATCACGTCGTAAACGCGGTGCAATTCGTCCGGCGAAATCACGTATGGCGGCAGCACGTAAACGACGTTTCCCAGTGGCCGTAAGAGCACGCCGCGTTCCAGAAAAAATTGATAGAGCTTCGGCCGCATGGCGGAAAGATATCCCGCATCGTCCGCCCGCAACTCGATGGCGCCGATAGTGCCAAGTTGGCGCGTTTCGCCGACCGCTGCAAATCTCTTGAACTGTTCCAACCGTTCGCCGTTGATTTTTGCAATCGTGGCAATGCGGTCAAAAACGGGCTCGTCCTCAAAGATTTGTAAACTGGCGTTCGCCGCTGCGCAAGCCAATGCGTTCCCCGTGTAGGAATGGCCGTGATAGAACGTGTGCATCCGGTTTTCGCTGCGAAACGCTGATTCCACACGATCCGTGCAAAGTGTGACACCCATTGGCAGAAAACCGCCGGTGATTCCCTTCGAAAGACACATCAGGTCCGGCACGACTCCTGCAATATCGCACGCAAAGATTTTCCCGGTGCGGCCAAACCCTGTCAGCACTTCGTCGGCGATTAGAAGCACGTCATGCTTTGTGCAAAGCTCACGCGCCTTTTGCAAATACTCCGCGGGATAAATAATCATCCCGCCCGCGGCTTGCACGAGTGGCTCAAGAATCATGCACGCAATCGAACGCGACTTTTCTTCAAGCAAAGTCGCAAGCTGTTGGATGCAGTGATCCAAATATTCTTCCGGCGTCATTGCCGCCGGTCTTCGATACAAATACGGTGACGGAACGCGATGCACTGCAAACCGCATGGAACGGAATGGATCGGTAAACGGTGAATCATCGCTCACGGACATCGCCCCGGCCGTATCGCCGTGATACCCATGCTCGAGCGCGACGACCTCTTTTTTCTCTGGCCTTCCGCGATTACTGAAGTGCTGCACTGCAATCTTGAGCGCGACTTCCACGGCAGTTGATCCATCATCCGAAAAGAAAAGCTGCGTCAACGCCGGGGCAAGCCACTTGCGTAATCGCTTTGCAAGTTTTTCCGCCGGTTCATGCGTGAATCCCGCAAAGATGACGTGCTCCATTTTGCGCGATTGCTCCGCGATCGCCGCTGTGATGCGCGGATTCGCATGGCCGTGCAGATTCACCCACCACGACGAAATAGCATCAATAATTTTTCTGCCGTCCTTTGTGTAGAGCCAAACGCCCTCTGCTCGCTCGACCGGAATCGGAGCAGGGTCAAGCGCGGAGTTTGTAAACGGATGCCAGATTCTCAGTGGGCTGTCCATGAATCCAGGCTATTGCGCGAACGCAGCCCGATCGAAATGATTCATGAAAACTTGAATTAACGCAGTGCGATGCAAATTCGGCAAGCGAGGCAATTCGCCAATTACGCGCACGTGACCGAAGCGCTCAATCGTTTCGCGGTTTTCTCGGTTTTGATCGCCAATCAAAACCACGCCATGCACCGGCAATTCCGCGGCATGCAGGGCGGCAAGCGTCAGCAGCGTGTGATTAATCGTCCCCAGTGTGCTTCGCGCCGCCAAAATCACAGGCAATTTCAACTTCACCGCCATGTCTAAAATAAATTGCTTTTGATTGATCGGCACCAGCACTCCGCCGGCGCCTTCCACCACAAGCCAGTCATTCGTCAAATGCGCGGGTAGCGCGATTTTGCCGAGATCGATTTCCACACCAGCCCAGCGCGCGGCGAGATCCGGCGCGACCGGCGGAACAAACTTGTAAACTTCATCCAGCGTGCGATCCGAACCAATACCTGCCAGCCGCATCACGGTCATGCGGTCCGACCCTTCGAGCGTGCCCGTTTGAATCGGCTTCCAGTAGACCGCGTCCAACGCCGCGCACAAAAGCGCCGAAAGCACCGTCTTGCCCACTCCCGTGTCCGTGCCGGTAATGAAAAAGTGATGCCTCATGCGCGCCCCGCGGTCGCGTGAATTTCCTTGCGCGCCCGCCATTCGCTCAACGACGATTGCAAACGCTTCAGCTCATTTTGTTCGATCAAACTCGTCAGTGAAAAACGCATCCTCGCTTTTCCTTCAGGCACCGTCGGCGGCCGAATCGCGCGGACAGCGAAACCTTCTCTTTGCAAATGCTCCGCGGCATCCAGTGCGTCTCCGTTCGTACCGATAATCGCGGGAACGATCTGCGATTCCGTCCCGGAAGTATTCCAGCCCTCGCTTTGCAACGCGCCGGAAAATTGCCTCGCGGTTGCAAGCAGCTTCTCGCGTTGCGCATTCATGCCCCGCGCCAATCGCAGCGCCGCGCGAATCTGCGCCGCCATGTAAGGCGGCATCGCCGTAGAAAAAATGAACGTCCGCGCGTGATTCACAAGATGCTCTTTCAACACGGCGCTGCCGCACACAAAAGAGCCTGCGCTCGCCAGCGCCTTTCCGCAAGTGTGCAAAACCGCTAAAACATTATCGGTATTGTTCGACGCTGCGACAATTCCTCTGCCACCTGGCCCGTGCACCGCCGTCGCATGCGCTTCATCCACAATCACGCTCGCTCCAAATCGCCCTGCCAACGAAACAATCGCCCCCACGTCCGCCACATCCCCGTCCATGCTGAACACGGACTCCGTTACCACAATCTTCCGGCAAGCCTCACCCGCATGCGCGCGCAACGCTGCTTCGAGCGCATTCAAATCCCCGTGCGGGTAAATTTCTTTCCGCGCGCCGGATAACCGAATGCCGTCAATAATGCTCGCGTGATTCAGCGCGTCGGAAAAGACCAAATCTTCCTTGCCGAGCAGCGAAGCTAACAAACCCAGATTCGCCGCGTATCCGCTTCCGAAGTACAGGGCCGCCTCCGTCCCCGCAAACGCTGCAAATTCTGACTCAACCTCGTCCCAATCCGCAAAATGTCCCGAAAGCAATCGCGACCCCGTCCCACCCACGTGTTGCGCGCGTCGAACCGCTTCGCCGATTTCTTCGCGCAAAATAGTGCTCTCCGAAAGCCCCAAATAATCATTCGAGCATAGATTTACTCCAGCGATTTGCTGCAGACTTCTGCGCTGGCTCCTGGCTTCGAGCTGCAAAAGCCCGCTCTCCAAATCGCTCAGAATTGGTTTTTGGAACTCAGACGGCATGCGGCTCCAGAGGCTGCATTCCCAAGTTTTCCAGCAATTCCTGGTCCTCGTCGGGCCCGGGATTGGGCGTCGTCAAAAGTTTCTCTCCGACAAAAATCGAATTCGCGCCCGCAAGGAAGCACAGCGCCACGGCCTCGCGCGACAATTGCTTTCGCCCCGCCGCAAGTCTCACGCGCGAAGACGGCATCAAAATCCGGGCCGTCGCAATTGCGCGTACCATTTCCATCGGATCGAGCGCAGCCATTTTCGCCAGCGGTGTCCCTTCTACGCGCACCAACATATTAATAGGCACGCTCTCTGGGTGCGGCCGCAACGTCGCAAGCTGTTGCAGCAACCCAACCCGGTCGGATTCGCGTTCACCCATTCCTAAAATTCCGCCGCAGCAAACGGTTATCCCCGCTCGCCGCACCGCGGCCAGCGTTTTCAACCGGTCTTCATACACGCGTGTCGTGATAATCGACCCGTAAAATTCCGGCGACGTGTCCAAGTTGTGGTTGTAAGCCGAAAGACCGGCCTCTTTCAATTGCACCGCCTGCTCTTCCTTCAACATGCCCAGCGTGCAGCACACTTCCATGCCCAGCGCGGAAACGCCGCGTACCATCTCCAGAACCTTTTCAAACTCCCGGCCCTCGGGCGCCTGCCGCCAGGCCGCCCCCATGCAAAATCGCGTCACTCCTCTTGCAGCCGCTTCGCGCGCCACGCCCACTACATGCTCCGGATCCAAGAGCCCCTGGCGTTCCACATCCGCGTCGTAGTGCGCGCTCTGCGGACAATACGCGCAATCCTCCGGGCATCCACCCGTCTTTATGGAGATCAGCTGGCAAGTCTGCACGCGGTCCGGCGCATGAAACCGCCGGTGCACGGTCTGCGCCCGGAACACAAGCTCCGGAATCGCTGTGCGATAGATCGCCTCAACCTCCGCGCGTGCCCAATCGTAACGCAGTTCAAACGCAGCGGCTTCATCAACGGCAGTTGCGGCAAGCGGTTCGGTACTCATGGACCTCCGTCGTTGTGGCGAGTTTCTCTCTCCAAAACTATCCTGCATGTTACCAGAGGTTTGCCAGGATGCGCTTCGAGCCTTTTACCATGTGGCCACAGCCGTGACCTCCAAAGCGCCGCCTCAGGTTTGAAAAATCCGCCTCGAAATGTTATAAATCTGCGTTTTGTTGCGGCCCCGCTTTGGCTTATACAGGCTGTCCAGCCGAGCCAAATCGAGGTTCCGGGCAGGGGTCCTGGAAACGCTGCAAAACGTTCGAGTCCCGTCACAAATAGGGAGCCTTTCACAACCGGCAAGGTCTCCCGCGCCGGAAAAATGGCGAAGTTTCGCAACGAGCCGGTAACGAGTGTGCAGGCACACGTGCGACAATTTCAGGTCCAGTGTGCCCGGAAAGAATCGTCTGGAGGATCGTAGATGCGAACCTGGCTTAGCAATGCCTGGTCATTTGGATGTAGTTCCCTGCGCAAGGTCGTGGCGGCGGCAGGATTGTTTTTGGTGGGCGCAACCGTCGGAATGGCGGAGTCCCACGAAGCGGGCGGCGAGGCAAATCTAAAGTTGCCTGATCTCTCCAAGGTTCTCTTTCTCGGAGTCAACGGCCATAAGCTCTTGCTCTTCGGCTTATTGATCTGCTTCCTCGGCTTGCTCTTCGGCCTTGTTATTTATCGCCGCCTGAAGAACCTTCCCGTGCATCGCACGATGCGCGAAATCTCCGAGCTGATCTACGAAACCTGCAAGACGTACCTCATCACGCAGGGGAAGTTTTTGTTGGTGCTCTGGGTTTTCATCGCTGTAGTCATTGTTCTCTACTTTGGCTGGCTCTCACCAGTCCCTGGCAAGTCCGTCGCGCTGACTCTTCCCATCATTTTGCTTTTTAGCCTTGTCGGCATCGGCGGCAGCTACGGCGTCGCGTGGTTCGGCATTCGCGTGAACACCTTCGCCAACTCGCGCACCGCCTTCGCCAGCCTGCGCGGCAAACCGTACCAGATTTATCACACGCCGCTCGAAGCGGGCATGAGCATCGGCATGATGCTCATCAGCGTTGAGCTGCTGATGATGCTCTTCATCTTGCTTTTCATTCCGGGCGACTACGCCGGCCCCTGCTTTATCGGCTTTGCCATCGGTGAGTCGCTCGGCGCGGCAGCGCTGCGTATCGCGGGCGGCATCTTCACCAAAATCGCCGACATCGGCTCCGACTTGATGAAAATCGTCTTCAAGATCAAAGAAGACGACGCGCGCAACCCGGGTGTTATCGCGGACTGTACTGGCGACAACGCGGGCGATTCCGTCGGCCCCAGCGCCGACGGCTTTGAAACGTATGGCGTCACTGGCGTCGCGCTCATCACTTTTATCCTTCTCGCCGTGAAAGATCCCACCGTGCAGGTTCAATTGCTCGTTTGGATCTTCGTGATGCGCATCGTCATGCTCATCGCCAGCGCCGCCGCCTACTTCATCAACGGCATCATCGCCAAAGCCAGGTACGCCAACGTGGACAAGATGAATTACGAAGCTCCGCTCACGTCGCTCGTCTGGATCACGTCCATCGTTTCCATCGCGCTGACGTATTTAGTCTCTTGGCTGATTATCCCTGTACTCGGCGGCGATCCTACGCAATGGTCGAAACTCGCCACGATTATCTCGTGCGGCACTCTCGCCGGAGCCATCATTCCCGAACTGGTAAAAGTCTTCACGTCCACGGAATCACGCCACGTGAAGGAGGTCGTCACTTCTGCGGAACAGGGCGGCGCTTCCCTCGGCATTCTTTCCGGATTCGTTGCCGGCAATTTTTCGGCCTACTACCTCGGAATCGCCATGGTCTCCTTGATGGCCATCGGCTACCTCATCACCAACATGGGGTTGGCCCATCTGATGGTCGCGCCCGCAGTTTTTGCGTTTGGTCTCGTGGCTTTCGGTTTCCTCGGCATGGGGCCTGTCACCATCGCCGTGGATTCCTACGGCCCCGTTACGGACAACGCGCAATCCGTTTACGAACTCTCCCTCATTGAACATGTCCCGAATATCGCGACCGAGCTCAAGAAGGAATACAACATAGACGCGAATTTTTACCGCGCCAAGGAGCTCCTCGAAGCGAACGACGGCGCGGGCAACACCTTTAAAGCCACGGCAAAACCCGTGCTCATTGGCACTGCCGTCGTCGGCGCCACGACGATGATTTTCTCCATCATCATGGCGCTCACGGATGGTCTCGCGAACGCCGAAAAGGTAAAGATGCTTTCGCTGCTCCATGCTCCGTTCGTGCTTGGCCTCGTCACCGGCGGCGCGATGATCTATTGGTTCACGGGAGCATCCACGCAGGCCGTCACCACTGGCGCTTATCGCGCGGTCGAATTCATCAAGGCCAACATCAAACTCGAAGGCGTCGAAAAAGCATCCGTCACAGACAGCAAGAAAGTTGTTGAAATCTGCACGCTCTACGCGCAAAAAGGCATGATTAACATCTTCGTCGCCGTTTTCTTCGCGACGCTCGCCTTCGCGTTCGTTGAGCCGTTCTTCTTTATCGGCTACCTCATCTCCATCGCTATCTTTGGCCTCTATCAAGCCATCTTCATGGCCAATGCAGGCGGCGCATGGGACAACGCCAAGAAAATCGTCGAAGTCGAACTAAAGCAAAAAGGCACGCCTCTTCACGACGCAACCGTCGTCGGCGACACCGTCGGCGATCCTTTCAAGGACACGTCTTCCGTCGCGCTCAACCCGGTCATCAAGTTCACGACGCTCTTCGGCCTCCTCGCCGTCGAACTCGCCGTGCAACTGACCGCCTCGCAAGGCGACACACTGACGCACATCCTTGCCGCCATCTTTTTCCTCGTCTCCATTACGTTCGTCTATCGCTCCTTCTACGGCATGCGCATCGGCTCCGACGCCAAGCACTAGCCAGCATTCCACTCGAAACGAAAAAAGGCGTCCCGACTCACACGGGACGCCTTTTCCATAGCTGGGCCCGGCTATGCGGCTCAATAGGCGCAAATCCTCTGCATCAGCAAGCCACACCGCAACATCCAACTAGTTGCCACTGAGATAAGCGAAAGGAGCACAGTATGCCAACGGTTGCCACCAAAGATGGCGTCTCAATCTTCTACAAAGACTGGGGATCCGGTCAGCCGATTGTCTTTTCCCATGGCTGGCCTCTCAGTGCGGACGACTGGGACGCGCAGATGATGTTCTTCCTCGACCACGGCTATCGCGTTATCGCTCACGATCGCCGCGGCCACGGACGTTCCTCGCAAACCGCCGACGGCCACGATATGGATCATTACGCCGACGACCTGGCTGCGGTGACCGCCCATCTCGACCTCAAGAACGCCATCCATGTCGGCCACTCCACCGGCGGAGGCGAAGTAGTTCACTACCTGGCTCGTCATGGCGAAAGCCGCGTGGCGAAAGCCGTAATCATCAGCGCGGTGCCGCCGCTGATGGCGAAAACACCGGCCAATCCCGGTGGACTGCCCAAAGAAGTCTTTGACGATTTTCAGAAGCAGAACGCCAACAATCGCGCGCAATTCTATTACGACGTCGCAGCTGGACCTTTTTACGGGTACAACCGGCCCGGCGCGAAACCCTCTCAAGCCGTGATCTGGAATTGGTGGCGCCAGGGGATGATGGGAGGCGTAAAAGCCCACACGGACGGCATTGTCGCCTTTTCGCAAACCGACTTCACCGAAGACCTCAAGAAGATTACGGTTCCCGTCCTCGTGATGCACGGCGACGACGACCAGATCGTGCCCTACGCCGATTCCGCTCCTCTCTCGGCAAAATTGCTGAAGAACGGCACACTGAAAACCTACAAAGGCTTTCCGCACGGCATGCCCACAACCGAAGCCGCAACGATTAACGCCGACCTGCTTGCATTTTTCAAAGGTAGCGCCGCAGCCGCGGCTTCCTGATCCAGCGCTCGCGCTTTCGCGCATGCAACACACGCTTCGTGCACTCATGCACATCCTCATGGGTCAGCCACTGAATCCGCGTAAAGCCGAAAGGAAGGGGCTGGGTGCATGAAACGGTCGGCGGCAAGGCTCTCGATCGCGCAATGGAGATTGCGCGGCGCCTGTCGTCGCATACGCTGGATTCGCTCGCCTACATTAAACGTCTCGTCCGCAACGCCACGGAGACGCCGCCGGCGCAAGGCCTTGCGCTTGAACGAAATCTCTTCTTGAAATTATGCGTCAGGGAGTCTGCACTTAGCGCGCATGCGTTCCTGTGAAGAGAAGAAGGATCACCTCACCGTCCCGCGGTTTCGAGGTGTAAGAAGGGAGAAACATATGGCTGACACTAATTCTGCGGCGCCCGTGCGGGTAATCGAGGAAACGCCTGCGTACTGGAGGGTTGTGTTCGATTACCCGCCTTTCAACATCGTAGACGCCAGCATATTCGA
>Ga0137403_10000030_pt1 | contig 137743 bp, 110 predicted proteins | sample CZOMad2_1_16fung_FD_122057 | JGI IMG/M metagenome (GOLD analysis project Ga0137403, IMG submission 122057) | Vadose zone soil fungal communities from Angelo Coast Range Reserve, California, USA - CZOMad2_1_16fungal (Hybrid Assembly) | ecosystem: Environmental > Terrestrial > Soil > Vadose... | reverse complement strand
ATCTCGACGCGAGCCAATGTCCTCACTGGAGACAACATCCTTATTGGTGGATTTATCATCACCGGAAACACTCCAAAGAAGGTGTTGATGATGGCCAAAGGTCCATCAGTCAACGTCCCGGGCCACATGCTCGATCCCACCCTGGAGTTGCACGCGGGCAATGGCGCCCTCATGACATCGAACGATAACTGGAAGGAGTCGCCTAATCGCGCCCAGATCGAAGCGACTGGGCTCCAGCCGCCCGACGATCGCGAGTCGGCTATTCTTCAAACATTAGTTCCTGGAGTCTACACTGGTGTCCTGATCGGAAAGAACAACTCGACGGGGATCGCGTCGGTCGAGGTGTACGACCTGGACGCGAATAGTTCCATCCTGGGGAACATCAGCTCGCGCGGGTTAGTCGACACCGGCGATAACGTGATGATCGGCGGATTCATCGCCGGCAACCAAAGTGGAAACACGAAAGTGTTAGTGCGTGGGATAGGTCCTTCGTTGCAAGGCAAGGTGCCTAACCCGTTAGCAGATCCAATTCTGGAATTGCACGATTCCAACGGGAACACCCTGGAGACGAACGATAACTGGAAAGACTCGCCGAACCGGGCGCAGATCGAAGCTACCGGGCTACCGCCGAGTAACGACTTGGAATCGGCCATTCTGCGGATGGTAAGTCCTGCCGGATACACAGCTATTCTCCGCGGCAAGACCGGCAACGGCATTGCCGTCGTCGAGATTTACAATCTCCAGTAAAGACGGCTTTAAGACTCAGCCTTTTGGAGGGCAAGAGTTTACAGCTAAGCCCGTCCCTCTCGTAATATTACATTTCGGTAACTTTTAGTAATCCGGGCATCCGGCCGGACGCACCCTTCGATTACTGAGTTAAACCTGCACAGACGAGTCCCCACTCAAACCTCTGTCCCGAGGGCTAAACTATGCAAAAAAAATCCTCTTCCGAGTCCGGTGCGCTAAACCCGCGTATTGTCTTTTGTTTCCTTCTTTGCACCGCGGCGGGATTTCTCGCGATGTTCAGTTTCGCGACGCCCACTCCAACCAGCGGGACACTCAGCACGTCCAACCGCTCCATTATCTACATGGAAAGCGATGGTGGCGTTGTCCCCAACCCGAGTGAGGTCGCGCTCAGTATGCCGAACTGTACGGCGCCAAATTCGTGCAGCACGTTCAACCTGACAATCGATCCCAGCGTGAGCACGACGGGTCCCGGCTATGATCCCACGCAATACGAGATTTTCCTGCAGTGGCAGTGGGCGATTGCGAGCACTGATTACGATATCTTTATTGAAAATGCCGCCGGTACTGCGGTGATCGCAAGCAATCGCTCTACGGCCGATCCATCAAGCATTACTCTGCCCACCAACACCCCGCCGGGCCTTTATAAGATAGTGATAGCGCTCGCGACTGGTGCGCCGGTCGCTTACACCGGAACAATCAATCTCCAACTAAAGCCGGCTGTGTCCGGTCTCTGCGACCCGAACGTGGCAGATTGCACCCCTCCGCGCTACCAGAGCTATTCTGCCGGCCCCGGCCAGGCGGATAATGCCGGCGAGCCATCGCTGGGAGTGGATTGGAATCCTAACGTTGCCACGTTGAAACACGATAAGGTAAACACGGGCGGCGTCGCTTTCTTTACCTCCGGGCCAAATGAATGGCGGGTTAATTTTGACGACTGCTCCTCACCCGCGATAAACCTGTGGGAAGATGTTTCCGCGCCTTTCGATCAACAGTCTGTTTTATCCGATCCAATCGGTTTTGTGGACCACTATACCTCGGTCGAGCTGGGTATCGCTTATCCTCCACCACACACGGCCGGCCGCGTCTTTGCTGTAGACTTACTCGGTGGGCAGGGCAACAGCGCCGGAGCGTATTCGGATGTCGATGGGAACAGCTACGTCCCGCCGGACGGTGGACCCGGCGGCACTGGCGGTCCTGGCGCGGGCCCGGACCACGAAACGCTTGGCGGTGGTCCTTACGCGGGCACTCCGCCTATTGCAGCCTCCTATCCTGCAACCGGGCCAAAGAACGCAATTTATTATTGTTCGCAGAATATCGCTGCTGAAGCCCAGTGTTCCCGTAGCGATGACGGCGGAAAAACCTTTGGACCCGGTGTACCAATCTTTACTCCATCGCAATGCACCGGCGGCATCCATGGCCATGTGAAGGTAGCGCCTGATGGGACAGTTTATGTTCCTAACTCTTCCTGCGGCACGACTGGTAATGACGGTGTCGCCGTTTCGACGGACAATGGGCTCAATTGGACGGAGAACAACGTGCCCGGGAGCACTGGAAGCCAGGACCCATCGGTGGGTATTGGCCAGAACAACGTCGGGAAACCCGGCACCAATTTGGCTGGCACCAATACCGTTTACCTTGGCTGGGTTAGTGGAGACGGCCATGCGCACGTAGCTCATTCCGGTGATCGAGGTGCGACTTATATTGGCGACACCGATGTGGGCGCTCCGTTTGGAGTTGAACACGCCGTCTTCCCGGTCGTCGTTGCCGGCGATGACAATCGCGCCGCTTTCGCCTTCTTAGGCACCGGCCCCGGCATTGCCACTAGTGGCACCTGTGATCCATATGGCGCCACCCTCAATTGTAAGAACATTTGGCACCTCTACATCGCTACGACTTACGACGGAGGTGCTAACTGGATCACGATTGACTCGACGCCCAACGATCCCGTTCAGAAGGGGACTGTCTGTTTGCAGGGCACTACTTGCGCGGGAGGCAGAAATCTCCTCGACTTTAATGACTTCGCGATCGATAGCCAGGGACGCGGGTTGGTTGGCTATGCCGATGGCTGCGTCCACTGCAACAATACCTTCGATCGTCAATCCAGTTCCGATCATGGTACTGTCACCCGCCAATCCGGTGGACGCAGACTCTTTGCTCTGTTTGATCCTATAGAACCGTCTGTGCCGGCTGCGCCCCAACTGATCTCAGCCACCTTGCAGCCGCCTCCGACCGGCGGAGCCCTCATTACTTGGCTCGAGCCGGATAATGGCGGAACGCAAATCACTGGCTATAAAGTCTACCGCGGCACCACGAGCGGCGGAGAGACGTTCCTCGCGGATGTTTCCGGCGAGACCACCACCAAATACCTTGATCCCTCGCCACCTTCTGCTGCCAACGTCTTCTACTACGTCACAGCGGTAAATCGCGTCCCAGGAGAAAGCGCGCATTGTCGCGAAGTCAGTCTGGTGCCCGTTACCGCCTGCACCGTTAACTGCGGGGATAAGTGCACCTATCCCTATCTGAACGTAGCTCCAGCCGGAAGTGCTGGCACCGTCCCTTCAGACCCTACCCAAGGGGAGTTGACTATCCAGTACGTGAATATCGGTGAGCCGTTTACCTCATGCGCCGATAATTCAATAACCTTCCTGATGAAGGTGGCCACCCTGGATCCGGGTAACACCGGAGCGGCCGTCCTGCCGCAGAATAGCGAATGGCAGATTGTCTTTGACGTGAAGGGCACCGACAACGCGAACCATACAATCTTTGTCGACCTTAACACGTTCAGTCCTAATACGCCGGCGACGCCGGCAGTTGCCTTGGGACGGAGAGATCCTTGCTCGGCCGGTTGCTCAACGCTCGATACGGGTACGTGCACGCAAAGTGCGACATCCACCTGTGCAAAAATCTCCGCAAACTATGCTGCGGACGGAACGATTCAGATAAAGCTCGATACCTCAGCTCCAATCGTCTTCCCGGCCCCGGGTGCTCCCGGGGTGGGGACTACGTTCACTTGGGATCCTCACACCCCGGGCACGACGGTGTCGGGTATTATAGGCAACACGCTCGCCTTCCTAGGCGCAGGCGCAGGTTTCTTGGAGACCGTCCAGACAACCAGTGCCCCTGCTCCCTACGTCCGCAGCGGAAATGCCTCCTGCCAGAGCAATCCGCCCATCCCCGTCCTTTCAGCTACTCCCATGTCTGGACCCGCGCCGCTTACCGTTAATTTTGATGGTACCGGCTCGTTCGAACCAGCCGGTGCATGTGGCGCGATCAATTCCTATACCTTGAACTTCGGTGACGCCACCACGCCCGAGACCAATGCGACCGGCCTCTTCTCGCACACCTACACGGCTGACGGAGACTACCCGGCGCGGCTGACGGTTTCGGATACATTTGGCCAGGTGAGCTCAAACTTCGCTCAAGTCGTTATCAGCGTTGGAGGGGGCGGGCCGACGCCTACGCCGACCGCTAGCCCGACCGCGACCCCAACATCTACACCAACTGCCACCGCAACAGCGACGTCAACACCAACGCCGTCGGGAACTCCGCAGCAATGTGGAACTGCGGTGAAATACACGAAGGCCGGAACAATCACGATCGAGGACAACGCTCCTGCCGCACCTTATCCTTCGACGATCGACGTGTCCGTTCAGCCTGGAACAGTGAGCAAGATTACCGTGGAGCTCACGGGTATAACTCATAATTTTCCGGACGACGTGGGCATATTGCTTGTTGGTCCAACGGGCGCCAAAGTTCGGTTGATGACCGATGCTGGCGGAGGGGGCACAGGTGCTTCTCTCAATAACGCGACCATGATATTCGACGACGCAGCGACAATACCCGTGCCTGATGAAGGTCCAATAGTGTCGGGGACATCCTACCAACCAACGGAAGGCATGATAAACACACTCAGCAATCCGCATCCGCCAGACTTCGCCGGACCTGCACCCTCATCCCCCTATAGCAACGTACTCTCGAGCTTTAACGGAACAGATCCCAATGGGACGTGGAGCTTGTTCGTTGACGACGACACGGCTATCGATGGCGGCATGATCCAAGGGTGGTCCGTGACCATCACGACCGTTTGCTCGGGGGCAACTCCGACGCCGACGGCCACGCCTGTAGCTACAGCCACTGCCACCGCTACGGCAACACCTGTGTCGACGGCGACCGCAACGGCAACAGCAACACCTGTGTCGACGGCGACTGCAACAGCAACAGCTACCGCGACACCTTTATCGACCGCTACTGCGACAGCTACCGCTACACCTACCGCGACGGCGACTTCCACACCTACGGCAACCGCCACCGCCACAGCTACAGCTACCGCGACGCCTGTATCGACGGCCACCGCAACGGCAACGGTCGCTCCGACTGCCACGGCTACTGCGACGGTTGCGCCCACGGCTACTGCAACAGCGACCGTGGCGCCGACTGCCACTGCGACGGTGGCGCCTACTGCTACCGCGACAGCCACAGTAGCGCCCACTGCCACGGCAACTGCGACTACGGCTCCGAGTGCTACCGCTACCGCTACCGCTACACCTACAGCTACTCCAACCGCGACGCCGTCTCAGTTACTGAACATCTCGACGCGAGCCAATGTCCTCACTGGAGACAACATCCTTATTGGTGGATTTATCATCACCGGAAACACTCCAAAGAAGGTGTTGATGATGGCCAAAGGTCCATCAGTCAACGTCCCGGGCCACATGCTCGATCCCACCCTGGAGTTGCACGCGGGCAATGGCGCCCTCATGACATCGAACGATAACTGGAAGGAGTCGCCTAATCGCGCCCAGATCGAAGCGACTGGGCTCCAGCCGCCCGACGATCGCGAGTCGGCTATTCTTCAAACATTAGTTCCTGGAGTCTACACTGGTGTCCTGATCGGAAAGAACAACTCGACGGGGATCGCGTCGGTCGAGGTGTACGACCTGGACGCGAATAGTTCCATCCTGGGGAACATCAGCTCGCGCGGGTTAGTCGACACCGGCGATAACGTGATGATCGGCGGATTCATCGCCGGCAACCAAAGTGGAAACACGAAAGTGTTAGTGCGTGGGATAGGTCCTTCGTTGCAAGGCAAGGTGCCTAACCCGTTAGCAGATCCAATTCTGGAATTGCACGATTCCAACGGGAACACCCTGGAGACGAACGATAACTGGAAAGACTCGCCGAACCGGGCGCAGATCGAAGCTACCGGGCTACCGCCGGGTAACGACTTGGAATCCGCGATCATCCGGATGGTAAGTCCTGCCGGATACACAGCTATTCTCCGTGGCAAGACCGGAAACGGCATCGCCGTCGTCGAGATTTACAACATCCAGTAGGCCTGATGTTGCGGCGGAACTGGTGGCCGGTAAGGCGCTTCGGGTAGGCGCCGGGCCGGTGCCTCCTCAATTACATTTGCGAAAGATCCGTCGAAACGGGCATCCGCCAGGACGCAGCCCGCGATTACAAGTTAGGACACAGCGAACCGCCTGTTCTGACACCTCCGTCCCGGAGGTCAATTCTATGCAAAAAGTCGCGAACCCGGATTCTCCGATCCGCCCGTCTTCGCGCCTTCACTCCACTTGCCTGGCATCGTTCGCCCGTTCGTCCGGATGCATCACCGCCAAATCTAATTCATTATGAAAACAAGCCGATCGTCCCTGACAGCTCGCGTAACCATTAGCGCCCTCTTCGTCCTGTGTGGCATTAGTCTCTTCTGTTCGATTCCGCTCCTGAACACGCGCGCCCAAAATCCCACTTCCGGATCGGTGGGACCAAGCCCGGGTGGCTCTACGGCATCATGGGACCAAACCATCGTCACTCCCGGCGGTGGGGTGAACACGGAAGCCGCCTGTGTTGATGGCGTAAACTGTGAAGTGTTTACGCTCACGGTTAACGGGACCGTCGCGAACTGGGCCGGCCAGAAAGTGCAGGTTCGGTTAACCTGGGCAAGTATCGGAAACGAATACGACATCTATATTCACCAGGGAAATTCAACCTCCGGCACTCTGGTGACGTCAGCTCATGATGGGCCCGGGCTTACCGCCCAGACGGCTTTTATTGATCCGGCTACGAATGGTGTAGGCACTTTCACCATTCACATTGTTCCCGATACCACTCCGGTTGTGACCGATCATTATCACGGCATCGCCAGCGCAGTTCCGTTGGCCTCGGTCCCGCCGGCGCCTGCTCCTCAGGATAACGGTCCTAAGATTGGATACGAAAACTTCGCCGTTCCCGGAGTTCTGGTGCCGGTCAAAACCACGTCGGCCGGGCAGCAGGTAAACTCCGTGGAATACATGGGTCGAAACGGAGGAGAGCCTTCCGTTGGTAGTAACTGGGCAACCGGACTTGCAAACTTCCAGTCCGATCTGCAAACGCTCTTTATCACTTTCAACGATAGTTGTCCGGTCGGCGGTCAAGCTGCAGTTTGGGTTAACCGCGCCGCGCCTTCATCCGTGGTGGTCGACTCCGATCCGATTGGCTTCACTGATCGAGGGTTTACCGATGCTCTGGGTGCGCTCCACAGCCGCGTCTTCGCAGCCGAGCTTACCTTGCTTAGTCCTAATACGGTGAAAATCTCGCACACAGACGACGACGGTGTTACCTGGATAGGGCCGGATCAGCCGGGCGGCATTGCGTCCGCTGTCGACCATGAAACCATTGGCGGCGGGCCTTACCACGCGCCGATCCCAAGCAGGCCGCCTGGCACCATCTATCCGAATGCCATCTATTATTGTTCGCAGGACATCGCCGCAGCTTTCTGCGCGCGCAGTGATGATGGCGGCACGACCTATGGTGCTTCCGTGCCTATCTCAAGCGTTGCGAACTGCGGTCTTCTTACAAACCTGCATGGTCACGTAAAGGTGACACCAGCTACAACGCAGACAAACACGAGCGGGCAGGCCGGAACCGTGTATGTGCCAAATAGAGATTGCAACGGGGTCCAGTCGGTCATCGTTTCAGCCGACAACGGAGTTACCTGGACGGTTAAACCTGTCCAGAACGGCACGAGCACGTCCAAACCGGGCACGGTAGGCGGCGGTGACGACCCGGCGGTGGGAATCGACGACAACGGCCGCGTTTATTTTTCTTTCTCGAATGATGGAACGGCTGCGGCCGTCGCTACCTCGGATGACGCGGGCACGACCTGGAACAACATCTTCGACGTCGGGGCCAGCTCTGGAATAAAGAATGCCGCTTTTGCCACTGCGGTGGGAGGCACTGGCAATCGCGCCGCGGTCGCCTACTACGGATCGACCACGCCACAGGGAGGCGCGAATGGAGATTCTAATACGACTAACTTCACCGGTGTATGGCATCTTTATATTGCGCACACCTTTGATGGTGGTCAGACCTGGACTACAACTGATGCTACGCCGAACGCGCCGATGCAACGGAGCGGCTTGCTCCGAGGTGGCGGAGCGGATATTACTCGCAACCTCCTCGACTTTTTCGACATCACGATCGACAAGGACGGCCGTGTCCTGGTGGGATATGTCGACGGTTGCGACGGAGGCAACTGTAAACAGGCGGCGCCGACCGCAACTGGCAACGCCTACACCGTGGTAGCTACAATTGCGCGGCAATCCTCCGGCCGCCGAATGATTGCTGGGAAGGATCCAGGTAATCCCACATCGAGACCTGGGATGCCTTCGGTTTCGCAAGTGCGCATTGGACAGGTCGTTCACCTCGCGTGGTCGGAAGCTGACACCGGCAATTCGCCGATTACGGGTTATAAAATACTCAGGGGCACGGCAAGTAATAATGAGACGTTGCTAACTACGGTTCCTGGAACTCAGACCGGCGGCACGTTCGACGATGTAACAGCCAACGACGCGAGTAAGACTTACTATTACAAGGTGGTTGCCGTTAATAGCGTGGGAGAGTCCTGCGACCGCAATGAAATCGTCGCGCCCTACGTCGGCGATGGTTGCATCGGTATTGTCATGCACAAGAACGATCCGACTCATCCGGAGGCGAACGCCGGTACGGCCACGCCGGCTTCTCTCTTGATCGATTACATTGCTGTGGGTGAGCCATCCTCGAGTCCCGGCAAGTTCATGTTCAAGATGAAAGTAAATGATCTATCGAGTGTGCCACCGAACAGTCGATGGAGAATCATGTGGAACTCGGCGGCCGCCGAGACCTATCCCTCGGTGGCAAACGATCCGGTGAGCGGAGATCCTCTTTTCGCCCAGCAGTTCTACGTCGGCATGACGACCGGGCCAACTGGTTCTCCTACATTTGAGTACGGAACTCTCGCCGACGCCGGGGTGCCGGCGGTCTTTGTAATCTCAGAAGGAAATCCGCACCCTGCGTTACCCGAGAGTAACTACACTCCCGACGGCACCATTACCATCTTTGTCCCGAAGACCGCCTTCGGACCACAGACCCCCGCACCGAGTGCGCCTGCGGTCGGTTCTATCCTGGGCGCGGTTGGCGGGCGAACCCTGACTGGGGACAGCCCTGGCAGCCCGGAGAGCAAGCTCGAGCGCTCGAACACATTCGTGGATCACACGTTCGTGAAAGCGCAATCGGACAACAGCTACCCCGCAGCTACTTACACGGTCGCGGGCAACATCGCGTGCCCTGGCGCGGTGAACAACCCGCCTACTGCGGTATTGAAGGCAACTCCAACATCGGGCCCGGCCCCGTTGCTGGTAACATTCGATGGATCGGGGTCCTTCGATCAGGATTTCGGCGATACGATCACAAGCTATAGCTTTAATTTTGGCGATGGATCGAGCGCTACCGGCGGCTCGCCTTTCGTTACCCACAACTATCCAAATTCCGGGACGTACATAGCGACCCTTGTGGTAACGGATTCGCGTGGAGCTACGAGCCAAAATACGGCCGAGCAGGTAATCACGGTAACAGGTAATCCATCTCCTACACCTACACCTACGGCAACACCGACAGCTACCCCGACCGCAACTCCTGGGGGGACTCCTATTGCGACTCCAACGGCAACTCCGACGGGGACTCCAACGGCTACCCCGACCGCTACTCCCACCGCAACACCTACGGCTACACCAACGGCCACGCCGAGCGCCACGCCGTCCAACGTTCAATTGGTAAACATAGCCGGCCGCGTCTTTGCCCAGACCGGAGATAAAGTCGGCATCGCTGGCTTCATTATTTCGGGTTCGGGAACCAAGCGGGTGATGGCGCGCGCCATCGGACCTTCCTTGAATGTGAACGGGAAGTTACAAGATCCTTACCTTGAGATCCACGATAGTAACGGAAGCCCACCGCTGACTAACGACAACTGGCGCAGCAGCCAGGAGGCCGAGATCCAGCAGACCGGTCTCGCGCCCACGGATGACCACGAATCGGCGATTGTGAAGCGGCTGCCGGCAGGGAACTACACCGCGATTATTCGCGGGGCCGATAACAGTTCGGGCATAGGTGTGGTGGAACTGTACGATCTGAGCACGAGCGATCCGGGCGAATTCGGCAACCTGTCGGTTCGCGCCGATGTGCAAACCGACGACAACGTATTGTTCGACGGCTTGATTTTGCAAGGGGGGGTTCCGAAACGAGTCCTGTTCCGGGCGATTGGCCCTTCGATCAGCGTGAATGGGAGCCCGCTTCCTGGCACGTTGCAGAACCCTACCCTTGAGCTCCACAGTGGAAACGGCACTCTGTTGGCAACGAACGACAACTGGCGCGAAGCGTCAAACGCGGCGGATATTCAGGCTACCGGCCTTGCTCCGACCGATGATCGCGAATCAGCGATTCTTGTGACGCTGGTACCCGGCAACTACACCACGATTGTGCGCGGCGTTAATAAAACTACCGGCATCGCCCTGGCGGAGGCCTACAAGCTTAATAACTAGGGAGGCGAGCAGCTAACTAAAAAACAAAAGGAGGCATCCGGACCGGATGCCTCCTTTGTTACTAAGTCTTCGCAGTGTCTTACGGGCAGCCCGTCGAAGTCGACGAAGAGCCAGGCTTACCGGCGATTTGATCCCGGAAGTTGATGTTATCCAGCGTATCCTTGGCCGGCTCATCGAGGATCAACACCACGCTCTGCAGGACAGCCCCCACCGGGACGGGCGGGAAAGCCTGGGCGGCATTCTGAAGTCCCAAGCGATACGTCGTCCAGTTTGCAGGATCGCCGCATGCCGGTGAGCGAGTCGCGTTGTTTGACCCGCCGACAAACGAGAAGCCGGGCGTTCCATTCAACGTCCAGGAGACATTGAACCGAGGGCCGCTGCCAAGCGCTGGATTCGTGCTCGTGCTATCGTTCTTCATGTCGTAGCCCATCGCGTCGCCCGCCAACACCACAACGCCTTTGAGGCCGTTGAGGACAGCGCCAGCCGACACGTTGGCGTCGATCGGAACGTTCTTTTCCAAACGCAGGCCGAACTTGGTGTTTCCATTGCCGTCCTGAAGTCCGATGCCGTTTGACCAGTTGGCGACGGCGCCACCGGTTTTATCGGGATCGAATTCAAACGTCCGCGAAGCGGTAAAGTTCGCATTTTGGGCGAACGCCACGCCTGATGCCGCGAGGGCGGCGACGGCGATGAGGGATTTGAGAGATAATTTTTTCATAATGAATTTAACTAATGACTGCAGTTTCCGTCGCGGCCGGTATTCGCTTCCATCCGGAGGCGGCCGAGCCGCGATTGAGTCGCGGAGTAAAGGGTTTGGCGGAAATTCCGGCGGTTGTCAAACGCCAAAGCGTTTTCTATAGAAACCGGCAGACATCCGGCATTAAACTGTACATCCCAGCACGAGGAAACCCTCGGCGGCGGTAGCGGCACTCTGTGAATGCCGACCCATGGAATTCTCGGCGTCATCCGCCTTCGCGACGCTACGGCGCGACAGGTAGACCGCCGCTAATCTACATGTGCTGAATGACGTTATCCCCAAACTCGCTGCACTTGATCTCGGTCGCCCCATCCATGAGCCGCGCGAAATCGTAGGTCACGCGTTTGCTGGCGATGGCGCCGTTGAGTCCCTTCAGAATCAAGTCCGCGGCGTCGTTCCATCCCATGTAACGGAACATCATTTCGCCCGAAAGAATCACCGAGCCGGGATTCACCTTGTCGAGGTTCGCGTATTTCGGCGCGGTACCGTGGGTGGCTTCGAAAACGGCGTGGCCGCTGATGTAGTTAATGTTGCCGCCCGGCGCGATGCCAATCCCGCCCACCTGAGCGGCGAGCGCGTCACTGAGATAATCGCCGTTCAGGTTCAACGTCGCGATGACATCGAAATCTTCCGGACGCGTCAGCACCTGCTGGAGCGTGATATCCGCAATCGCGTCCTTGATCACAATTCCGGCGCCAGGTTTGCCCATCGGAATTTTGCACCACGGACCGCCGTCGATTTCTTCCGCGCCGAAATACGCTTTCGCGATCTCGTAACCCCAATCGCGAAACGCGCCCTCGGTAAATTTCATGATGTTGCCCTTGTGCACAAGGGTCACGCTTTTGCTCTGGTTCTGGATCGCGTAACTGATCGCGCTATGGATCAACCGGATGCTGCCCGAGCGACTGACCGGTTTGATGCCCACGCCGACCATCACGTCATCCTTCTCCGGCGCGCCGACAGCTTTCCAAAAGTCACCCGCTTTCTGCTTCGTGCCGAACCGGATTTTCTCGAACGCCTTCGGGAATTCCTGCTCGAGAAATCCAAGCACTTTCGCCGCCTCGGGCGTGCCGGCCTTGTATTCGATCCCGGCATAAATGTCTTCCGTGTTCTCGCGAAAGATCACCATCTTCACTTTCTCCGGATGTTTCACGGGCGAGGGGACACCTTCGAAATATTGGATGGGCCGCAGACAAACGAAGAGGTCGAGTAATTGCCGCAGTGCGACGTTGAGCGACGTGATGCCGCCGCCGACCGGTGTGGTGAGCGGTCCTTTGATTCCGACCAGATATTCGCGAAACGCTTCGACCGTATCGTCCGGCAGCCATTCGTCGAACTTGTCCTTCGCCGCCTGACCCGCGAAAACTTCGAACCAGACGATCTTCTTCTTTCCGCCGTACGCTTTCTCGACCGCGGCGTCGAGAACCCGCTCGCTCGCCGCCCAGATATCGGGCCCGGTGCCGTCGCCTCGGATAAAAGGAATGACCGGGCGGTCCGGCACGTTGAGCTTTTGCGTCCTGGTAATTTTGTCGCCCGCGGGCGGGGTGAGATTCTTGTACGGCATAAGGGAGGGATTCTAATTAGAAATTAGAAAGTTCCAAATCCCAAACCCCAAGCTCCAAGGAAATCCCAAAGGAGAAAATTCCAAAGCCAAAAACCGATAACGAACGACTGCATTGGCCTCAGCGTGGTTGGGATTTGAAAATTGAGGATTGCCTGGGATTTGGAACTTGGGATTTGGGATTTTTTCCGCCATGTATCGTTGGTGGCGACAACTGCTGTGCGACCGAGTGCCAGAAAACTGTCGTGCATTAGACACCCATGAAAGCTAAGTCCGATATTGTTGCCAATTGGTTGCCCCGCTATACCGGCACGCCCACGAAAGATTTTTCGAAGTATGTTTTGCTGGTCAACTTCACCCAGTACATAAACCTCTTCGCGGAATGGCACGGCGTCGAAGTGCGCGGGCGCGATCGGCCCATGGCCAATGCCACCGCTAACGGCATCACCATCCTTAACTTCGGCATGGGGAGCGCCAGCGCCGCTACCGTGATGGACTTGCTCAGCGCCGTCCGTCCCAAAGCCGTGCTCTTCCTCGGCAAATGCGGCGGCTTAAAGCGAAAGAACAAACTCGGCGACCTTATCCTCCCCATCGCCGCCATTCGCGGGGAAGGGACTTCCACCGACTACTTCCCGCCCGAGGTCCCGGCACTTCCCGCGTTCTCCTTGCAAAAAGCGATCTCGACCACGATCCGCAATCACGACCTCGATTACTGGACCGGCACCGTCTATACGACCAACCGCCGCGTCTGGGAGCATGACGATGCGTTCAAGAAATATCTCGCCCGCATCCGTTGCATGGGCATCGACATGGAAACCGCCACCATCTTCATCACTGGCTTTCATAATGAAATCCCGACCGGCGCGCTGCTGCTTGTTTCCGATCAACCGATGGTCCCCGAAGGCGTCAAGACCGCGGTAAGCGACGACATCGTCACGTCGAGATTCATGGATGTTCATCTGCGGATCGGGATTGATTCGCTCAGCGAACTCATTAACCACGGCCAGACCGTGAAACACCTCCGGTTCTGAAGTGAACTGGAGGGACGACCGCCGTGTCGTCCCAATAATTTGGGACGGGACCATGCCCGCAATGCTTCGCCCAGCGATGCAGGCGCGGCAGCGCCTGTCCCTCCAGAAAAGAATTGGCGTGACTTCGCGCCCGCTTTTGTTCATCCTCGAATTCCATGAAAACGCTGCCTCGCTTCGTCGTGGCTGCCCTCCTCCTTGCGGCCTCCGCAGCCGGCCGCGCTCAATCGATTGCCGAATTGCCGGACGACAAATTCAAATTGCTCGTCGACAAAACCGCGATCTACCACAAGGCCCTCGCCGCCGCGCGCGTCGTCCAAAAATCGTACGATCGTTACGCAGCGTGTGTGGACGTTAAGACCGGCCCGACCGGGAAAGAGAAAACCGTCGACGGCCTGGCCGACATCGCCGCGGCCGCCCAGGACATCGCGAATGCCGGCGCGACCGGGCCCGGAATGTGGCCGCCCTTGCCGGCCGTGGACGACGGGGCGATGAAGCTTGCGAAAACGACCGCCGCGCTTGCGCCGGTGCTTAAGGACGCGTCCGAATATTACGCGCAGAAAAAATACAAGACCGATGCGGCGAAACACGGCCACGAATTGCACGCGCAAATGTTGCCGATGTTCGAACAGTTTTTCGGCAATGAGCTGGGGTTGCGTCGCGAATTGGGCGTCGTGCAGGAAGACATCGAGCGGCGTTACCTCGCGCAGATCGAGAAAGAACACGGGAAAAATTACGACTGGCACCTGCGCAGTTTTCTTCTTGCCGCGAGACTGGTCGCCGATCTTCTGCCGAACCACGTCGATGCCGCGATGATCGAGACGGCGCGTTACCGGACGCGGTTCGCAAACCTTTCCGCCACTTATGCGGTGTTCACCCAATACTGCACCGAGCATCCCGCGGAAGTTCAGAAGGCTGTGCTGGCGACTTCGCTCGAAGATTTCTTCGCCGCCACCCGAATCTTGCGCGGCATTCTCGACGCCCCGAAACCGGACCGCCAGGTTTACCTCACGAAGGTAAACGATCTCTCCGCGAAGTACGACGCGCTTCTGCAGCGGACATCCACGACGACGGCGGCGCGGTAAACCGCTCGATGATTAGATCACGTCGATTGGATGCGACGTAATCCATACATCGAGCTGCTGAAAACGCGTTTTCAGGCGCCCCTTGAACGTCACGAAAAAGTCGCGATGGCGCGGTTCATCCGGAACATCCACAAAGAAACGTGTGAGATTATCGTGATAACGAGCGCCGCTTTGTTCTCATGTGCCTCGCACGATTTGCGTCTCCCACGAAGCCGCGCCGAACTGCTTTCGTAATTCGAAGAAAGTCTCAGTCAAGAGCGACGAAGGAACCGGCGTCCCGTCGTTAAACAACAACGGAACCAGGATTTCGTAGCGCCGTAACGAGTTCATAGGGGGCTGGACCGATGACTGTGAATGCGATTCCTTCTTCGGCCAGGAGTCCCAGAGCTGGCGATGGCACCGCCATCTCACCGGTTTCCCAACTCTTGCCGGAGAACTGCGGAATGAGTTTTTCCAGCGCTCGCGTCTCGGTTTCCTTATTTAGAAACTTGATCAGGATTTGCATCTCTCTGGTCCATTGTAGGTCAACGGTATGCTGAATCCACCGCAAAATGGTCCAGACGCCCCCCGCGACGACTTCGCGTTGAATATCAACGTCGCAGAATTCGTCTATTAACAAACAGCGGAGCGCACATTCGGGCGACTCCAAAGGGCAATGAGCGATGCTGTTAGCTCATAACACAAAGGGAAGGCTAAACTTATGAAACTGAATCTAAGACAATCTTTGGGTCTGGCGATTGTCAGTTGCCTCGGGCTGGCTTCTTCGGCCTTGGCCGCCGGAAATGGAAATGGTCGTGGTAACTCATCGTTCGGCATGAGCCAGCGCACCGATCTCAGCACCGGCCCGGGCAATTCGTCTTTCGGGCGGACCACGGCCGAGAACGCTCGCTCGAGAGCGGAGGACGCCGACGACCAGGATGAGGACGTCCCACGGACGAAGAAAGCAAAAACCGCCAGGCACCATACCTGGACAAGTTATCCGGGGAATTCCGCATTCGGTCGCAGCCAGCGCGTGAATCACCTCAAGGGTTCTGGCAACAACATCCACGGCAAGACCGTGTCGGCTAACGCGAAGGCGAAGCACCTGAACAAGAATCACTGATCCGATGGATTCACGAGAAAACGCGGCGGGAAAACTCGCCGCGTTTTTTTTGTTTCCATGTAGCGGCGGCCTACCTGTCGCGCCGTAACCCTGCGAAGGCGGATGACCGCCGGTTCCCTGTCGTGGAGGGACGACCTCCGTGTCGTCCACCAAAGGACGGGACAGCGCCCGTCCCTCCAGGGTTGCCCTACAATTCTCAATCGCCGATATTCGTGCATGCCAGATCTTTCGCCTCCGATCCGCCGCCCGCGTTACCGGGGAACAATCATCGCTGTTCTGGTGGCGGCGGCTCTCCTGTATCTGGTGTCGCCTTACTATTCCGTCTGGCGCTTTAGTGAGGCGCTCCGCGCGCACGACATGAACGCGCTCTCGGACCGCGTCGATTTCAACGCCGTCCGCGGGTCGCTCAAGCAGCAGATTCGCGATCATTTCCTCGGGGTGCTGAAGAAAAAGAAGAAGGACCGCCTCGCGCAGTTCCTGGCCGCGAACGCCGATCCCCTCGATCAGCTCATCGATTCGTACATCACGCCCGAGGGCCTGGCGGCGATCATCTCCGATCCCGCGCCGCTCAAGAACGCCAGTTCAATCTCCTCGCTGCCCGGGATCGAAGGCGCGCAGCCGCGTGAGATCGATTGGTCGAAATTTCGCCACGCCTTCTTTACCAGCCCGCGCGATTTCGCGGTGGAGCACGAAGGAATCAAATTGCGTTTCCGGTTTAACGGCGTCGGCTGGAAATTACACATGCTCGATTTGCAGCTGCCACCGGTCAGCGCCGAGTGATTGGAGGGACGACCTCTGTTCTTCCTCTTTATCTACCATCGAAGTTCGTTGACCTCTCCCTGGTAGGCCAACCCTTCGCTACCTTCGTTTCCTTCTGTTTTTAATTCAGGAGGATCTCAACAGAATGGAGCGAGCGGGACGAGCGACATAGACGGTACAGCCGCGAGGGTAGCGGCGAGCGAAGCGAGAGCTGAGTGAATCAAGATAGCAAAGAGAGCGAAGTTGCGAGATCCAGAGGCCGAAGGCCAGACCGAATAAGCAGTAACGAATTCGCCGAAGGACGAATCCGCCGTGGCGGATAACCTCTAACCACTAACCGATAATCCGTAGCCGCTTCAGGAAGCGTTGGAGTCTGCTCGCGAACGCTTTCGGAGCTGCGTGAACCCGATCGCGCCTAGCGCCAGGGCGGCACCAATCCACGTGCTCGGTTCAGGAACCGGGGCGAGGGGAACCACTTCACCATCGAGGTCAGTTCCCCACGAGCCGACGCCGAGGAAGGTCGAGCCGGAATCGGAGTAAAAGCTGATTTGGCTCAATTGCGCAACCGTCAGGCCAGTGGCGTCCGTGCCGAAATAGAGTTGATCTGTGCCGTTGCCGGTAAGGATGTTGCCGCTCCAGTTGTAAATGCTCAGAGTCGCGCCCACCGTCCAACTTTGCAGCGCGCTGTTCGCAAAGGCGATGATGCTGGCGCCGTTCGAAAGATCGATGATCGAGCTGGACTGCAACGTCAGCGCGCCCATTCCCGGTAAGACCGATCCGACTGTGTATTCGCTCAGGCCGGCGGTGTTGATAGACGCCGTCGCCGAGCCTTGACCGTTCAAACTAATGCTGGCGCTGTTATTGATGCGATCAATCGTCCCGTTGTTGCTGAATAACAATGTGCCGCCGCTGTTCACGGTGACGTTCGAGGTCGATCCAAGCGCATTAGCCGTCGCGGCGTCCAACGTTCCTGCGTTAATCGTGGTCGTGCCGGTGTAAGTATTCGCGCCGGTCAAGGCCAGCGTGCCCGGCCCGATCTTAGTCAGGTTTCCCGCGCCATTAATATTACCGGCAATGGTGAACGTGGTGCCGTTGCTATTGAACTGGCCAGTCACACCGCTGGCGATATTGATATTCCTGGTCGCCGCGAGCGTGATCCCCGCTGCATTCGCTCGAAGCGTCGGTGCGATGGAATCGACGTTCGTGTTATAGGCGCTGCTGGTGAAGAAGATATTATTGGTCGCGTTCGTCGGCGCGAGACCAAGGCTGCCGTCCCCGAAAATGCCAAGGATACCGCCGCGGATCTGGGTTCCGTTCGGATTGAGATTGCCCGGGTCGGTGCCGGTGTAGGTGTTGCTTGTCCCCTGAAGGATGAGCGAACCGGATCCATCCTTCACCAGAGTTCCTCCGGTCGCGAGCGAGCTGCTCAGGACTTCATTCACGGTCACATTGCCCTGGATGGAATAGGTGTCGGCGTTGTTGCCGCGGAGGTTCGAGTTCATCTCAAACGTGTTGTCTCGCACGTCGATCGAACCCCCATTAAAGATCAGGTTGCCGACCCCGTTAGCCACCGTGCCCCCGACTGCGGCCGATTGGACCACGAGATCGGTATTCATCGTGACAACGCCGGAGTAGACATTACTGGCGCCGTTTGTCGCCAGGCCAAGGATTGTGCGGGTCCCTTCCGTGCCGCTTGCTGAAGCCTGAACGATCAACGGGTTCGCCAGCGAGACACCGCCGCCGGTCGAACCAAAGGTAAACATCGCGCTTGGGCTGTTAGCCGCCGTATCACCAAGGCGAATCGTGCTTGTCGCCGCCAGCGACCCGCTGGCCGTCAGGAAAAGTTCTCCGCCGGCGATTGTCGTGTCGCCGGTATAAGTATTGGCACCGGAAAGAATCAAGATGCCCGAACCAGTCTTTGTTAATGCGACGGTCTTTGTGGCGGTGCCATTTTGGATCACACCAGAGAAGGTTCCACCGCCGTTGTTCGAGCCAGTTGTAAGCGTGCTGGCGGTCGCAGCCAGCGTGGAATTGTTCGTAATGGTCCCATTGCCATTTAAGGCATCGATCGCCTCGTTTTTCCCGCTCAGGTCGAAAATGCCTCCTCCGTTAACGGTCAGCGACGACGTGTCTTTGATTACGTTACTGTTTCCTAACGCCACTGTGCCAGTCGTATCGATCAGCAGATCGCCGGCGATGGCATCAGTCCCTGACGCCTTTCGGAGATTGACCAATCCTCCGCTCACCGTCGTTAGTCCGGTGTAAGTATTGGCGTTGGCGTCCGTGGCTGATCCATTGCCAAGATTCAACGTGCCCGGGCCCAGCTTTGTAATACCGAATCCACCGGTAATTGCGCCGATCAAGTCGACCGTCTCACCGGTGCTGACGGTTAATTGGTTCGTGCGGGTCAACGAAAAGGTATTCGCTGTGTTTAGGCCAGTAAATACGTCCAGCGCGATCCGGCCGGTCGTTTGCCCGCTTCCAGGTGCGAACGTTACGTCGCCATCCAGGCTAATGGTGTTCTGGACCGTGCGCGTTGTCCCGCTGCCCGCATCCGTAGAAAGAATGGTCGCACTGCTTCCCGAGCCGATGTGAAAAATTCCCGTGCCAACTGGACCGTTAACAAGTGATCCAGCGGTGATCGTAGATGATCGGCCCAACGTGATGTTGCCCAACGTCAAGTTCGTCGCACCTGAATAGGTATTCTGACCAGAAAGGAGAAGCGTCGAGTTCGCGCTGTTCTCCGTCACGCCGGTGACACTGGAACCGATCACGGCGCTAATGGTTATTGTTCCGTTGGCGCTGCCGGAATTCGTAACTGTTCCGCCGTTATTAATGGTGGTGCCCGAGAGAGTAAAATTGCCGCTGGTATTGGCGTTAAGCGTGAGATTGAAAGCGCCGGTTACGCCGCCGGAAATAGTCGTCAGCGCCGTTCCGCTCGACGCGACTATCAAATTATTTCCAAGTGTAATACCACCACTAATCGTAAGAGCGGATGTAGAACTAGTCTGATTGATTCCCGTCACATTTGCGCCAATACCGCCACTGATTGTCGTCGTGCCGCCAGCCGTCCCGGAGTTGCTAACCGTGCCGACGTTGTTGACCGGGTTCGTTGAAACTGTAACCGCAGCCGCCGAGTTGGCATCGAGAGTGACATTCCCGGTGCCGGTAATTCCTCCGCTAATTGTCAGATTACCCGTCATGCCGCCTGTGATGATTCGATTTGCCCCGCCAAGAGCTATTCCGCCGCTGAAGGTCGCACCGCCAGTGCCTTGGGTGGTTAGATCGCCACCTAGCGTCAGGGGGTTTGTGCTGAAAATTGTCGTGGTGGTATTGAACGTAAGAAGCCTCGGGCCAGTAGTCGTTCCGCCGCCGCTAAACGTGATTGTACCGGCGCCAGTTGAGCCGAACGTCGTATCACCCGTGATGCTGAAAACATTCGTCGGGGTCCGCGTAGTACCCGACGAAGAGGTAATCGTTCCACCGGCGAGCGTCAGAGTTCCGGTTCCGGCGGCACCGCTAGCTCCAAGTTGAAATGTGCCGTTTGTTAAAGTGAACCCGCCGGAAAACGTGTTCGTACCGTTCAGAATCAACGTTCCGGTTCCGGTCTTTTCGATGCTTCTTAAAGTTCCCGAAACTGTCCCTCCAATCGTAAGCGTGGAGCCTGAATCGACATTGAATTGACCACTGGCTCCCAGCGTTACTGGCATCGAACCAGTAGTGCCACTAGACGAAACCAAGTTTAATGAACCTCCTCCGGTGACATTCATCAAGACTGGGGTGGCGCTCCCATCTCCGTTTAGAGTTAGGGTCCTCGAATTTGTCCCGCTAGCATTGGAGTTTATGATTACAGAATTCGCGGAATTCAGCACTAGCGACTGAATTGTGAAAGCGGCATCCAACGTCATTGTTGCCGGCAACGTAGCTAGCACGCTGTTGTCCAGTAGGGCCTGATCGCCAGAACCGGGCTTCAAATCGCCAACCCAATTCGCGTCCGTGTTCCAAGATGTGCCAGTGCCAGCCGGGCCTCCATCGAAGGTCTTGGTGCTTAGCGTCTGCGTAAGGCCATACGTAGTCGCACTCTTCGGCCCAGAAGCCACGCCAAACGTGGCGACGTTGTTGAACAACATCACATTGAACGGATTTGCCAGCGTGCCGACGTCGTTCGCGTAGCGGTAAACGGATTCGGTACGGTCGCCGTCGCGGTCGTAAACGGATTGAGCGCGAGCGTACGTTAGACGCGAACCGGGCAGGCGGAAAAGTAAGAAGGAAGAATTAAGCCGTAACGGATGCGCAGCAACGGCCGGGCTTTCAATTAAGAAGTCGGGAGAATCGTAGGAACGGAGATCGAAAGCGTACTTTTCGTCGTTCCACATGCCGGCGTGCGTGCTGGGCGCTGCGGCGAGTATGGACAGGACCGACAAAACCAGGAGAGAGGAGCGAATGAAACGGGTCATGCCAGGTGGAATTCGGAGGTGCGCATCAGAGCGGTTTCCAGAAATTCTGTCAACGAAATTTCCAGAATTATCGGCGAAAAGTTATTCACACGTAAGAACTCGGGCGCCACGCCCGAGTTCTTGGCGTTGAATCGTTACCAAAGTTACATCGTTGAACCGGGGGGACCCGCCTTCGTCCCGCAGTCGCGGGACTACGGCGTGACAGGGGCGCGACAGCGAGAATGGAGGATGGAGTTCTGGCGTTGAAGCGTTACAAAGTTGCATCGTTGAAGCGGAGGGGATTCGAAGTCAGAAGTCAGAAGTCGGAAGTCAGAGGTCAGGAGGAGCGGGGAAAACGCCGAACGTCCAACGCCGAACGCCCAATGACGAGGAGAGCGGAACGGAGAGGAGCCGAGCGGCCTAACGACTCTAGCCGATAACCGATGACCAGTAACCGCGCAGGCGGCGGCGCTGGGCGAATCCGATCGCGCCGAGCGCGAGCGCGGCGCCGATCCACGTGCCGGGCTCGGGGATAGGCGCAGCCGTGACAGTGAGCGCGATGTCGTTGCCAACGGTTCCCAAGTCGCCATTAGCAAAGTAGTCGATCGTAAAACTATATGCTCCCGACGTGACCGTCGCACCTTGCGCGAGCCCCGCGAACGTTCCGGTGATCGCATCCGTGCCGTTATTCAACGCGATAAACAAAGTATTCCCGATACTTAGCCCTGCGCCGGGATTGATGTTCAGGTTGCTGCTGGTGATGCTAAGTAAGCCCGTCACGCTAACCTGGTCGTAGCCTGTCCCGGCGGTCGCATTGTTTAGATCGACATTGAAGAAAGAGCCGGAGCTCAGCGTCAGCGCACCGGTGTTTAACCTTGCCGTGCTTCCGACGCCTGTCGCACCTGGGGAAAGATTGGCCCCAGATGTCACCGAAACGCTTCCGGTAATCGTCCCGTTTCCGCCCAACGTCGTTCCACTATTATTCACCGTGACGGCGCCCGTTCCCGTTCCGGAGCCCGTCGTGTTGTTCGCAAAAAGGAAACCTCCATTGACCGTCGTTGTGTTGGAGTAGGTGCTGGCTCCGGTGAGAGTCTGCGTCCCGCTACCTGACTTCACAATAATCATGTCGAGGGTGTTGGTGGCGGTAATAACGCCTCCAAACGTATAGTTGCCACTGCCGCCCAAAGTAAGGGTATGAGTGCCACCACTATTCGTCACCGTGCCCGTCCCACCGTTGAGGCCGGCAATCGTCTGGTTTTGGGCATTAATATCGAACGTGGCACCTGCCGCGACTGAAACTACGTTTGCCGAGTTCAATGCTGACGCGCTCCCGAGTTTTAAAGTGCCCGCATTAACCGCGACGCTCCCGGCGAAGGCATTATTCGTCGTCATGCTGAGTATTAAGACCGACGTCGGACTCTCTTGAGCTACCTGCGTAACGCTTGCGCCCAATTTGCTATTGATCGTCGCCGTCCCCGTTCCGGTGCCCGAGTTAGTAATCGTCCCTGTATTGTTGACCAGCGTGGTATCGAGGAAGGTGCTGTTACCGATCCCGGTATGGTTCAGAATGATATTGCCGGTCCCGGTGACGCCGCCGCTAAGCTTGACCGAACCCGACCCGCTGGCAGTGAGAGTGAGGTTGTTGTTGAGCGTGACAGGGCCGCTGAACGTGGCGGAGCTGTTTCCGGAGTTGCCGATGGTGAGAGTGCCGGAGCTTCCCGAGGCAACAGTTATCGGGTTAGGGAAGGTGAACTGGCTACCCAGAAGTGTTGCGCTGGCGCTTCCGCTGGTGTCGCCCAAGGTCACTATTCCCGACCCGGTTCCGCCCAGCGCGTTTGCGTTGGTGGTCGCGCTGACCGTACCTCCTCTGATCGTTAGTCCACCGGTGAACGTATTATTTCCGCTCAGGGTCAAGGTGCCGGGCCCATTCTGAGTTATTCCTACCACGCCGTTGCCGTCTCCAATAACGCCGCTGATCGTGACCGGGCCGGTCGACCCGGTGATAGTTTTCGTTCCCATCGTGCCAGAGGTAATGCCACCTGTGGAAAGGAGCAGCGTCGCCGCTACGGCGTTCGTGATATCGAGCGAGCTATTAAGAACAATAGGCGCCGTGATGGAATCGCCAGCGCTCCCAGAGCTCTGGTTAAGTTGAGCATTCGCGTTATTCGCTGTGTTATCAAAGATCAAGGTCGTGCTCCCGCTGCTCTGAATCTTGTAGCTGTGCGTAGCGTTCGTGTCCCCAATATCAATTCGGCGGACGGTGCGCGAAGTGTTGTTGTCGATTGTGACGTTAACGTTTGTCGTAATATCGATGGTGCTGAAATTCGCGAAGCCACCGCCGTCGGCGATAATTCCGGCGGCCCAGTTTGCAGTGTTGCTCCAGTTACCATTGGCATTGAGGATCCAAGTGCCGTCGGGATCAATCAACGGCGCCGGCAACTTTTTTGTCTGGCCAGTCCGCGGCGTGGCCGTCGGTGAGGAATTCGCCGTGGCGGAGGGAGACGCCGTAACGGACGGTGATGGGTTTACGCCGGGTGACGGCGAGGGATTTGGCGTGGCCGAAGGAGTTGGGACGGGCTTCGGCGCGGCTATCGCGGTTGTAGCTGCGAGGAGGAAGAGAGCGGCGGCAAATGGACCCCTTGTTTTCATGGCGCAGGTAAGCGCAAGTGAAGAAGTTCTGGAGATCACACCGATTTTCGCAAAACGTGTCAACGTAAATTTCCAGAATTATCGACAAAAATTATTCACGCGTAAGATGTCGGGCAAATGCTGAAACGCTGAAACGCTGAAACGCTGAAGTCAGATGCGCGTGGCCCAAGGACTCGACGCTGCGCCAGAATTGTAGGGCAAGCGCATCGCTTGCCGGCGATCCGAGGGTGGCAACCGGAGCGGTTGCCCTACAAAACCGGAAACGCGCCCGCCTCCTAATTTCAGCGTTTTCGTTTTCGCCTGGCGAAAACGATCCCGCCGAGGGCGAGTGCGGCGCCGATCCAGGTCGACGGCTCGGGGATCGCGGTCGGGACCAGCTCGATGTCGCTGGAAGTATAAACCAGCGTGTAGTCGGTGGGCAGACCTGTGACAAAGTCGAACATCCCCGAGAGGCCACCGCCGGCAAACGTGGCCAGAATGTACGTCGTCGTTCCATCGGCGGTTCCGTGGATGTCGAGGGTGGTCCCATTGCCAATGTTCAGGGTGCCGGTGATGGCGAGCAAGTCGCTGGTAGCGCCGTCCAAATTTGCGAGGTAGGTGCCGCCGCCGCCTTCGCTTGCCATGATGGTTAGGCTTTGGGTCAACGTTAACTTGCCGACAGTAGTGGTGTCGCCACCGGTGATGGTGCCGCCGAAAATAGTTACGATCCCACCGACGGTGCCTTTGCCGCTCAGGAGGCTGCCGCCGCCGGCAACCTGAACTGGGCCGGTGGCGCCAGAGTTATCTCCCTTCACGAAAAGGCTCCCGGTCACAAACGTTGTTCCACCATAGGTGTTGGTTCCGGACAGAATGACGTTGCCGCCGATATTAAGGGCGAGATCGCTGCCGCTGCCTGGAGTGATGTCGCCGCTGACGAATACCGTGCCGAGGAAGGTGATTTGCCAAGGCGTGGAGGTCGGGCGGTTACCGGTAATACCGCCGCTGATCTGCAACGGATTTGTGGTGGAAGCGTTGCTGATCTGCAGATCGTTGTTGAGGAACAGGGGGACCGAGATGGTGTCACCCGCGCTGGTAGAACTTTGGTGGAGGATCGAAGTGCTGGTGTTGCTATCGAAGATGAGCCTTTCGCCGCCGGAGCCAGGCGCAATGTCGTAGCGATGGGTCCCGTTGGTATCGCCAACATCGAGCTCGCCGATAATGCGCGAACTGTCGAGTGTGACCGTGACGGTGGTGGTGATGTCGAGAGTATCAAAGTGCGCCTGGGCCGTGGAGCCGTTGGCAATAACACCGCCCTGCCAATTACTGGGGTTGCTCCAATTTCCGGAAGCATTCGAGATCCAGTAACCGGGAGGCGGGGGAGGGCCGCCGTCAGGAACAACGGCGCCAGCGGATGACCGCGAGTCAGAAATGCTCAATGAAACGAAAGGTGTTGAAGAACTCTGCGGACTTGTGGCGATCGCGGTGCTGGAACTGGCGGTTATCCAGGCGAGGGACGAGGAATGGCGGGGAGAATCTTCAAGCCGCCACAAGCTTGTCGGAGAAAAGAGAGACCCGTTCAGCAATCGGCCCATCGAAAGCTCCGGAGCCTGATGGTTCGCCGGCTCAGGCGCGACGGCGATATCGGCGCTGGGCGTTTCGGATGAAGAAACGTTCGACCACCAGTCGGCGGCGCCGAAATCGAAACGCAGATCGCTCAGCCAGATATTATCCGCGGCGACGACAGCGCCGCCTACGCAAATGAGAATGAGAAACGAACGCAGGGGACGCCAAATGCGACGCGGCATGGCCGCGATTGAAACGAATCTGGCCGTGGGAAGTCAACGCGAAAAATGCAGGCAATTATGGTTATTTGTCCTGATCTCCGACCTCCGACCTCCGACTTCCGTTCTCCGCTCTTCTACTTTCTACTTTCGATCAGCCGTGCGATCTCCGGCCTCTCATTTTTGCATCGGCCTTTGCTTCCTTCGCTGCCTTCTGTGTTTATTCGGGAAAGGCGAACAGAAGAAAACGAAGGTAGCGAAGTTTCCTCCGGGTCATCTATCCTCTGACCCCAGTCCTCCGCTTCCGTGTTCGCCACTCCCCATTCCCAATTCCGCATTCCGCCCTTTGATTCGCTCGGCTCCCGGCTCGCTTTGAAAGCCCGGCCTCGCCTTTCGGCTGCGTTACGGCCGCTACCCTCGCGGCTTTGCCGTCTATGTCGCTCGCCCCGCTCGCTCCATTGTCCTCCGCGGCTTTGGCCGCCGGCTCCATTCTACTTTAGCCTTTTTACTTTCGGCTGATCGCTTCGATCAGCCCTGCTTCCTCCGGCAGCAGTCGTTTCGGATCCAGGTCGCGAACCTCGGCGGCCGCGTCCTCCGCGTGGCCGTTCGCGGCCAGGACCGCGGCGTGCACCGCGAGCGCGGATGCCGTGAGCGCGCCGCGCGATGCCTTGATGTTCGAGTACGCGTCCATTGCGTCGCTGAATTTTCCCAACTTCAGCCGCGCCAAGGCCAGCAAAGTTCTGTGCGGCAAACTCGACGGCTCCCGTTCCACCAGCTTCGTCGCCAGCTGCTCAATACTTTCTACTTCTTCCTTTTTACTTTTTACTTCCGCCTGTTCCACCTGGAGCAGGCGCGTATACCCTTCGTCGTTCTGCACCGCCGGGTCGTTAGGCCAGGTTGTCAGCATCTCCGCCAGGACGTCGTGGATTTTCTTCGTCTCATTCGTGGCCTGGGCCAGGCGCAACCGGCCCTGATGCGCGGCGCGCAACTTCGGTGCTTCCGCTACCGCTTCGTCGTAGGCGGCGCCGGCGATTTCGACCGCGCCGTTTTTCTCCGCGTAGCTCGCTAGCATCAACAATTTCGTCGGATCGCCCCGGGCCGCTTCAAAGGCGCGCTGCCAGTTGTTTTCCGAGGCGGCTTTCTCGCCGAGCTGGGCGTTGCATCTCGCGAGATACATTTTTTGCACGACCTGATCGAGCGGGAAGGTATCGCGATCGAGCAGATCGCGAATCTCTTTCCAACGCCCGAGGCCGCCGAGCGCGTCGAGGTATTGGAGAAAGAGATCGCGCGACAGGACCGCTTTCTCGCGCGGAATCGCGTCGAGCACGCGTTGATATTCGTTCTTGCCGTTCAACCAGGTGGCCAGCGCCGCCATTTCCTCCGGCTCGCCGTTTTTCCAGCGCTCGACCGCCTGCCCGATCAGTTCGTCGCGCTTATCTTTTTGTTCGCGAATCCGCAGATCGATCGCGAGCAGTTTTTGTTGCACGCGGGCGAGGGGATGAGCCTCGATTTTGTCCGCGAGGTCGTTCGCGTTGATCGGAAAACTCTCCGGAACTTTTTCCTGAGTGATGAGCGTCTGCGCGAGAACGGTGAGCGCGTCCAGGCCGGCCGCGTCTTTTTCGTCCGCGATTTTTCGCAGGCGCGTCCACGCTTCATCGCGCCACGCCTCGGTCCCGCCGGAGATCGCGATCTGCAACAGCGCCGCCTGCAATTTTTCGCGGTTCGTTGCGGCCGCATCGTCGAAGATTTTCTGGAGCGCATCATGCGCTTCGATCGGCGCCCCCTGGCGAACCGCCAATTGCGCTCCGAGCAAATGATCGACTGGTTTCGGCGCGCCAAATTTTCCGCCGAGCAGCGCGGCGATCGCGCGTTTTGCGCGGGCATCGTCGCCGGCGACGAGCGCGATCGAAGCTTCATCGACCAGGTCGTCGCGGGTCAGGCGTTTTTCTTTTTCCAGCTTATCCCAGAACTCGAGCGCCTGGGCCTGGCGGGTTCGGGAAAGAAAACGGGCCACGGCCCGGATCGCTTGCGGTTCGTTAGGCCAAAGCTGATAAGCCGCCGTCGCTTCCTTGCGGGCATCGTTCCACTGTTCTTTTTCCATGAGCGCGAATGCGTCGCGCGCATGGCGTCGCGCCTGCCACGCCTTCACCGCATGCGCCACCGGTTTCCCGCCAAAGATGGCGGCGAGGACCAGCGCGACGAAAACGATCGCGACAATGACAAGCTGCCGGCGCCTTCGATCGAGCGCCTCGATTTCGGCGTCGGTGAGCATGACGTCGGAAGGCATGGGAAGTTTCAAAGGCGAAATGGGGAATGCGGAATGCGAAATTGAAAAAGGGTTGGGAACAGCGGATGGAAATTAAAGGCGCGATTTTGCTGTTCGACTGCTAGCAACGACAATTGCGATTAGTTCTCTGCACTCTTTCAGAAGGGTTCCGCATGTCTCGGTCCGAGCAAGGCGGCTTTCGGCAAAAAGTTCGATCCAATACTCGGTTTCAGCGGCTTCCTTTTCGCATATACCGAGTTTGTGAATGAAGTCATTTCGAGATTCCGCACGCACTGCTTCGCGGTAATTCGCGCCAATTGATGTGCCGCTTTTGAGTAATTGCCGACCGAGGATGTCCGCCGGGCGCGAGGGTTTCACGGAGGTCACGAAGCTAATGACGTCTAGTGCAAACCGTTTGGTTCGAAGTTCCAGATCATTTTTCATTTGGCCAGAATGCGCAACGCGACGAGTTCGCAGCAACTCCTTTCCGGCCTCTTCATTCCACATTCCCAGTTTCGCATTCCGAATTCCGTCTTCTATTTCCGTTCGACGAGTTCAGGTAGAAACGCGACGAACTGTGCTTCCGCCTCTTCGGGCCTCACCTCCTTCGTCGTTAGCAACACGAACTCCATCACCTGCTGCCCGAGATGACGCCGACCTTGCGCGACAAGGCTCACCCGTTCGTGACGCGACCATTCGCTTGGTTCCTGGGCGAATTCTTCGCGTGCGAGTGAGGCATCGTTGTCATTGCGCACCCGATCTTCCCGCAAACAAAAGAAGGCATGGGCGAACCGTTGCCGGCCGGCGGTGGCATTTTGGCTGAACACAAAATGCCGGAACGACAGCGAGAAATTTTCCGTGATCCGATAGGAGCGAATCCCGTAATCGCCCATCTGAACCCAGCCGCTTGCCGGCAAACACACATCCGGCCGATGCAAATTTGCGAGCAGCGCGCTGTTCCCGCCCGGCCGCCACCGAAAGAAATAAAGCAGCGCCGTATCATTATCCGAATTTCGATCTCTGTCCTCCGCCTTCCGTCCTCCGTCCTCCGTCTTCTGAATCCGCCACGTCGCGCCGCGCCCTTCGTCGAAGCGCAGAATCCGCTTCGTTGTCTCATCAATGTGAATATCGCGAAAATCCTTCGCGTGTTCCGGCCAGCGCGCCATCCAGCGCTCGCGGGTGACGAGCCCGCGCTCGTGCATTCGATACCAACCCTCAACGCCGATCTCGACGGCAAGAAGCCAGGCGAGGGAAAGGATGAAAGATAGAGGACGAAGGACGGAGGACGGAGGACGGTAAATAGGCGACTCTGCTCGGTGTTCGCGGAAGTCCGACGTCCGGCCTCCGTCCTCTGTCCTCTGCCTTCCGCCTTTCGCGAGCGCCGCCGCGAGCGCAAGCGAGCCAAGAAACACGACGGCGACGATGGCGTATCCCGCGATGTCGTGCCATCGATCCACCGCGGAAACATTTTCCGTCGCAGCGATCCAGATCAGAAAAAGGGCGCGCCCGAAATTGGCGAGCAACGCAAGAAAAACTGCGCCGATTATCAGCACACAACGCTTCCCCAGCGTAAGCCGCTTCAATTCGCCGAAGAGCAACCCGATCATCAATGACGTCTGCAACGACCGCACGCCGCTGCACGCCTCGTTCACGCCCACCAATCCAGTGCTGACTCGAATCAGGTTTCCCTCGAGCTGCGCCGGCACGCCGAAAAGCGTGATCGTTTCCGTCGCCAGCGCCGCGACCGTTCGCATCAAACCCTGCACGATCGGTTCTTCGATTGGGCTGATCCACGGCACCGCGACGAGAATGAAACAAACCGGAAACGCAAAGTGCCGCACCCACCTCCAACCGCCCGCCGCCCAAACCACCAGCAACGTCAACGCGACGACGGTCGCCGCGTGAATCCAATCGATGGGCCGCCAATCCGGATTCGCCACCTCGAACAACCGCACCGGAAACAAAATCACCAGCGCCGCAATCGCGATCCCAATCGCGACTTTCCTGCCTTTGATTCGGTATTGGGCGTTGGGCGTTGGGCGTTCGGCGTTTTCCCCCTCTGTCTGCGTCCGACCTCTGTCCTCCGACCTCTGACCTTCGCGATCGACCTGCGGTCGATCGTCCCATCTCAGCCAGAAAAGAAACGCCGCGAAAAACGGCACGAACCAGCCATAACTGTATTGCTCGTTGACCGACCACTCGCCGCTCAACTGCCGGCAAAGCACGAACCAAAGCGCGAGCAGCGTCAGCGCGGCCGCGACGAGACCTCCGGAAATTTCCCGAGCCTTCAAACGCGTTGTCCTCGCGGCGTTTCCACTTTCTACTTCCTACTTTCTCCTTTCTACTTTGTCTCGTGCAGATTCTCGGTCTGGATTTCTTCGACGGTGGAGTCGCCGCCGCCGTCGATCGCGCGCTCGAGCATCGCGGTCTCATCGTTGCGCCCTCCGGCACCTGCTTTCGCCGATTGCAACGCGACGAAATTTATCGCAACGCGATGACCCGCGCCGAGCTCGTCCTGCCCGACAGCGGTTTCATGGTGCTGCTCTGGCGCTTGCTTCGCGGGAAGCGCATTCCACGCATTTCCGGTCTTGCCTATCTCAAGGAGTTGTTAGGCCGCGCTGAGTTCCGCGGCGACCGCTCGGTTCTCTGGGTCCTGCCCAATGAAAACGCGCGCGACCAGACATTACTCTGGCTCCAAAGCCACGGTTTTCTCACCACAGCCGACGATTGCTACATCGCGCCGATCTACGGCAAGATCGTGGAAGATCCCGCGTTACTCGAGCGCGTTCACTCGCGCCAGCCGGGCCACATCGTCATTGCCTTAAGCGGCGGCGTGCAGGAAAAACTCGGTTCTTATTTGCGCGAAAAATCTCTTCCTCCCCCCGACCTCCCATCTCCGGCCTCTGACCTCGGCTATCCCGCGATCCACTGCATTGGCGCCGCGCTTGGTTTCATCACCGGCTATCAGGTCTCGATTCCAACCTGGGCCGATCGCCTTTACCTCGGCTGGCTCTTCCGGCTTCTTTCGAACCCCCGGCGCTTTCTTCCCCGCGCCGCGAGCGCGCTCGCTTTGCCTGGGCTGATTCTAAAATGTGGCGAGCGGCTCCCCCCGGCCGCCGCGTAGCGTTCAGACCAACGATAAATGGCAGGCCAATCCAGTTCTTCTTCGCCCACCGAATCATCCGAGCATGTCCTGGGCATTTCGTTCTTCACCGGCGCTGTAGATGAAGCTGTCACGCTCCATGTGCAGGCTGGCGGATATGTCGTTATTCCAGCTTCGCCCGCGCTCATCAAATTGAATTACGACGCCGAGTATCGACGCGCGATGCAAGGCGCCGATCTCGCCCTGGCCGACAGCGGCTTGCTCGTCTTCTTATGGCGAGTCGCCGGCGGCAAAAAGATCAGTCGCATTTCCGGCCTGAGCTATTTCCGGCACCTGCTGAAACAGGATGTGATTCAGGGCGGACCCACCTTTTGGATTTTTCCCACGACGACCGCGCAAGAAAAAGCGGTGGCGTGGTTGGCGCAACGCGGAGTTCGCATTGATCAGAAATCTTCTTTTGTTGCCGGCATCGCTCGGTCTTCTTCGCAGGATTATGAAATCCTGACACGGCTCGAGGAAGAAAAACCCAAACATGTCATTATCGCGATGGCCGGCGGCGGACAGGAAAAGCTGGCGCATTATCTGCGCGATTATCTTCTCTACCGCCCAAGCATTCATTGCATCGGCGCTGCGCTGGGCTTCTTGTCGGGTGAAGAGAAAGCGATTCCGGAGTGGGCGGAACGAAGTCACCTTGGCTGGGTTTTCCGGCTGTTCGCGCAACCGGGCATGATTTTTCCACGGATCGGCATCGCCTTCGCCCTGGCGCGGATGATTTTCAAATACCGCTCGGAATTGCCGCCTCTCAAAAAGCGTTGGGCGGACTTGTAGCAAAGTAAGAAGTAAGAAGTAGGAATTAAGAAGACCTGATGCCGACCTCCGACCTCTGATACCATGCTCATACTCGGCCTTAACGCGTACCACGGCGATTCCGCGGCCTGCCTGATTAAGGACGGCAAGCTCGTCGCGGCCGCGGAAGAAGAACGTTTTCGCCGGATCAAACACTGGGCGGGGCTCCCGAGGAACGCGATCGATTATTGTTTGCGTGAAGCGGGCGTCGCATTGCCAGACGTCGATCACATCGCCGTCAATCGAAAGCCGGGCGTGAATAATTGGCGCCGACTCGCGTTTGTCCTGCGACACCGGCCCGATCCGCGCCTGATGTTCCAGAAGGTGAAGAACATTCGGAAGGCATCGTCCGTGCACGAAGCACTGGAACGCGTTTACAACGTCTCGTTAGGCGCTCAGGTTCATCAGGTCGAACATCATCTCGCTCACCTCGCTTCCGCCTTCCTCGTTTCACCGTTTGAAGAGGCCGCCTGCATTTCGATCGACGGGTTCGGTGACTTCGCCAGCACTGCTATGGGAATGGGGCAGGGGAACCAGATCGAGATCGACCGGCGCGTTTATTTTCCCCACTCGTTAGGCATTTTTTATTCGGCCATTACCCAGTTCATCGGGTTCCCGAGTTTTGGCGACGAATACAAAGTGATGGGACTCGCGCCGCTCGGCGAACCGAAGTATCTCAACCAGATGCGCGAGCTGGTTCGCGTCCAGCCCGACGGAACATTCAAGCTCGGTCTGAAATATTTCCGGCATCACACCGACAACGTTTCCTACAGCTGGAACGATTGCGCGCCCGAAGTCGGAACGCTTTACACCCAAAAGCTAATCGATCTGCTCGGCCCCGAACGCCGCGCCGGCGAGCCGCTCGAGCAGCGCCATAAAGACCTCGCGCGTTCCGCCCAGGCCATGTACGAAGAAGTCTTCTTCTCTTTGCTCAACGCCCTTCACCGACGACGGCCTTGCCCGAACCTGGCGCTCTCCGGCGGATGCGCCATGAACTCCGTCGCAAACGGCAAAGTCTATTTGCGAACACCGTTCCGGAAAATGTACCTGCCCGCTGCGGCCGGCGACGCCGGCGGCGCGATCGGCGCGGCGACCATGGTGCTCTCGCAATTGGAGAAACCGCGACTGACCCTCGATCATGCCTACACCGGTCCGCAATTTTCCGACGAAGAAATCGACACGCTGCTTCGTTCTCGCAATCTGACCTCTGACCTCCGCATTGATCGGATCGAGGACACGGAACTTTGTTCCCGCACCGCTGCTGCGATCGCCGACGGCAAAGTAATCGGCTGGTTCCAGGGCCGGATGGAATGGGGGCCGCGTGCTCTCGGCAACCGCTCGATTGTCTGCGACCCGCGCCGGGCCGACATGAAAGAAATTCTGAACGCGAAAATCAAACGGCGCGAATCGTTTCGTCCCTTTGCTCCCTCCATCCTGCGCGAAGCCGTGGCCGAATGGTTCGAGCAGGAGGACGACGTTCCGTTCATGATGGAAGTGTTCCAAATCCGCGCCGAGAAACGCCCGCTTATTCCCGCCGTCACGCATGTCGACGGTTCCGGCCGCCTCCAAACCGTCCATCGCGAGACGAATCCGCTCTACTACCAACTCATCTCCGCCTTCCACTCGCTCACCGGCGTCCCGATGGTTCTCAACACGTCCTTCAACGAGAATGAACCCGTTGTTTGTCGCCCCGAGGAAGCCCTCGATTGCTTTTTGCGCACGAAAATGGATGTCCTCGTGCTCGGGAGTTTTATCATCGAACGTCATGGGTCCAATGGATAATCGTAGTCATCCCTGGTCGTTCATCGAAAGGTTGCGTAGACGGTCCAGACCGTGACGGCGGAGCCTATGTCGCCCAGGCGACTTCCTTCTCTCGATGGCTGGAGAGCGGTAAGTATTACTCTCGTCATTGGCGCTCACTGCCGTTACAGCGACGGATTTCCCGCAGGCTGGGATCGGCTATTCGATTGGCTGTTCGATGGAGATCTTGGCGTACGCTGCTTCTTTGTGATCAGCGGATTTCTGATAACATGGCTCCTCCGACGCGAGCATCAACTTTCTGGGACTATCTCTCTCCGGGATTTCTACGTGCGTCGAGTCCTCCGCATCGCGCCAGTTTATTTCGCCTTTGTTTTTGTGTTATGGCTGTTGACTCAATTCACTGATTTTCGACAGCACGCGACCACGTGGGTCGGAAACTTGACGTTCACCACTGACTTTCTGGAGGGTGAGTTCACATCAGCCCATCTCTGGTCGCTCGCAGTCGAGGAACAGTTTTATATCGTCTGGCCGCTCTCGTTGGTGATAATCCTGCGCACTCGCATGCCGGTCCGGATAGGATTCGCGTGTCTCGCTGCTCCACTGGCGGTAGCGCCCATCTTCCGCGTCCTCAGTTATGTGAGCACGCATGGATACAGGGCCATTCCGGTATGGCTGTTTCCGCCTCATTCGTTTTTCAATTACTTTGACGCGATAGCGTTAGGCTGCACTGGAGCGGTGCTTTTCGCGACGAAGCCTTCATGGTTCAAGCGCGTCGAGCAGCGAAGGATTTTATGGTCGATGGTGGCGTTGATCTTTTTGCTCGTGCCTTATGCTTTGCAGAAACTCCAGCTTGCGGGAAAGGTCAACGTTCCATTTGGACCAGGACTGCAAGCCGTCGGTCTCACAATTTTGATCATGCACAGCATTTCATCACCCCGCGCGTGGGCTTTCAGAGTGTTAAACGTCGCGCCGGTTTGCTGGCTTGGCGTGCTATCCTATTCGCTTTACATCTGGCAGGAAATTTTCTGCACGCGCGCTTCCGCATTCGGATTCGCACCCAAGAGTTTTCTCACGTTTCCCATCTGGATGTTCACCGCCGTAGTGGCCGCGATAGTCTCCTATTACGGATTCGAGCGTCCCCTTCTGGGACTACGCCGAAAATTTCGGCACGTTCGACATGGCGACGAATCTTTGGTCTGATGAATCCGGTGCATGTGAACGATGAACGGATTGCCTCAGCAACCTGACGTCGTTGGGGCGGGGGAAGAGAATCTCGCCGCAGATCCATGGATCGTTCGCGGCCGTCATTTGGCGGGATGGGCGGCGCGAGTCGCTAAGTTCAGTTCGCTCCAGGCCATCGTTCAATTGTTGATGGCCCTCGCCGGTCTCATCATCGTCCGCCATCTCTCGAAGACTGAATACGCGCTCTTCGCGATTGCGAACTCCATCCAGGTCGCATGCACCCAGCTCGCCGACCTTGGAATCGGAATCGGTGTGCGTTCAATTGGCGGGCGCGTCTGGGAGGACCGGTCTCGGTTCGGTCAGCTCGTACAAACCGCACTCGGTTTGCGGCGTCAATTCGCCCTTGTCGCCGCCACGATTTGTTTTCCGCTGATGATCTGGCTGCTCCGCCGGAACGGAGCTACGCCCGGGGCGACGCTGGGCCTTTGCCTCGCAATCGCAGCGTCCGTCATCCCTCTTCTCGGCAGCACCATCTGGTCTGCCACGTTGCTTCTCCACGGCCGGTACCAGTCCGTGCAGCGCTTGGATCTGAGCAACGGCGTCCTGCGTCTCGCGATGATCGGCGGGCTGGCCGCTTCGAGAATCAATGCCGTCCTGGCCGCCACTACGGGGACGATCACCTACATCGCGCAGGCAATCTTCCTTCGTAGCTGGTCGCGAGATGTCGCCGATCCCTCTGCGCGCACAAACCCCGAGGACCGGCGCGAACTCATTCGCTTATCGCTGAAATCGCTGCCGAACACCGTCTTCTTTTGCCTTCAGGGTCAGATCACTTTGCTGATCCTCACCTTCACGCGAAACGCGACCGGCATCGCCGACCTCACCGCTTTGGGACGACTGGCGTTGCTGTTCGCCGTCTTCTCGGTCATGTTTGCGAATGTGCTGACACCGCGTTTCGCTCGCTGTCAGGACCCGGCTCGGCTTCGCAGTCTGTATCTCTTGTTGGTCGGTGGAACTATCCTGACGCTGTTACCAGTAGTCATTGCCGCCGCCTGGTTACCTGGCCCTTTTCTTTGGTTGTTAGGCGATAAGTATTCCGGGCTTCGAGCAGAATGCGGCTGGGTCGTGGCCGCGGGTTGCCTCACACAGCTGCTGGCTGTTCTGTGGGGCCTCAACAGCAGCAAGGCGTGGATTAGCATCCAGGCTGTTGGCTATATTCCCACCATCATAGCCGCCCAAGTCATCGCCGCAGTTAGTCTCGATCTGCGTCAATTTCACAACGTCGTCCTTTTCACCGTCATCACTGCTGCCGCTCCAATCCCTGTCATGATCGCGGATACAATCGCCGGACTTCGTTCCGCCAAACGAAGCCTTGACTAGGTGCGGCCGCGCTTGCTTCAAGACGAGAGTATAAGCTTATGGACATACAACGGTGTCCCGCCTGCGGAAGCACGGAAGGCCTTCCAATTGGCAGCCAGGAAATTAACGGATTTTCGGTGGACACCGCATCAGGTAATTTCGTGCAGCAGAATTACTCAATTAAAGAGTGCGCCAGCTGCGGCTTGCTTTATAAAACAAGAACTTTGTCCGCGGATGATTTCGCTGCCTACTACGAAGCAGTCGATTTTCGCAAATGGGAAGCACCAATCCTATATCCGACCGAAAGGGCGGTTCTACGTTCGTTGGAAAATTTGCCAGCCAACTCCAAGATTCTGGATTTCGGATGCAGCACAGGTCGCTTGCTTGGTCGCCTTGTTAATTGTCATCAATGCTATGGATATGAAGTAAATGAGCTGGCGGCGGCAGAAGCGAAAGATAAGGGAATCCGTGTTTTGTCGTCGGACGAACTCGCTTCCACTCCTCATTCTTTCTTTGATGCAGTGGTGATGATGGATGTGTTCGAGCATCTAAGCGAGCCTATGCCGATCTTGGCTAGTCTTGTCGCCCAGATTAAGCCCGGCAGTAACCTTATCATAGCGACCGGTGACGGTGACTATGCCGCCTGTCGACGTGACCCGGCGCAATTCTGGTACTTTCGGGTGATCGAGCATGTGATCATGATGACACGGCGGCATGCGGCGTGGTTAACCGACCGACTGGCGATGGACCTGAGGCAGTGGAAAAACGTCTCTCATTACGACTCCACCTGGTGGCGGAAGAGCCTGCAACACGTACAGCAGTTCGCATATTGGCAGTTTCGACAGGGAAAACCAATCATCAAGAGCTTGCTGCGGCTGCTGCCTGGAGTTCGGAAAGCTGAGCGGTGGCAGGTCGCGCCAGGTTTCAGTGCCGGTAAGGATCACGTTATCGCTGTCTTTGTAAAGCCAGCTGCGTCCGCGTAAGGTCGAGATGCAATCAATAGACCTGCCCACTTTGGCTTATCTAGCTGATGTTCCCGTTGAGAACTCTTATCACGGCTCGGCGTTGCTTTATCGTTTGCTGCAAGGTTATCCGCGCGAGAAGCTCTGTATCGTTGAGCCATCGCCCTGGCGCTCTCGACCAGACCGGCGTCTGGAAGGCATCGACTATCGTCCTTTTCCCATAGGATGGGGCCGGCTCTTAAATAGCCGTTTCGCCAGAGTCTATGGATCGTTGGTTCTGCAACGTGCGCCTGCGCGCGCGCAGCGGCTGGATAAGGTCTTGGAAGGGTTTTCGCCCGCCGCTGTGCTTACCGTGGCGCACGGTTATTCATGGCTCACAGCGGCCGAGTACGCACGGAGCAAGAACCTTCCACTCCACCTTATTTTGCATGACGACTGGCTTACATCTGTGGTCGCATTGAAGACGGTGCAAAAGAAGGCGTCACAGATGTTTGCCCGCTATTATACCTACGCAGCATCGCGCTTGTGCGTTTCTCCAGGAATGGCCAAACGATACCAGGATTTCTACGGAGTTTCCGGTGAAGTTCTATATCCCATCCGCGCCCATGATTCACCGGTGGCGATCGAGCCGGTGACGCGAGTGCGCACGAACGGCTTTGTAGTCGGCTACGCCGGAACCGTCAACGGCGAGGGCTACGTTCGGCTTCTCTGCTCCATGGCCTCGGCGCTTCGAGAGATTGGAGGTACGCTTCTCATCTACGGCCCGCTCACCAAGGAACGAGCCCGGCAAATCGGCTTGGACGCCGATAATATCATCGTGCGCGGACTGGTTTCATCTGAACGCTTAATTGTGCGGCTTAGAGAAGAAGCGGATATACTTTTTGTGCCGATGTCATTCTCGGCTACCGATCGCGTGAACATGGAACTTAGTTTTCCAAGCAAGCTAACCGATTATACCGCTGTGGGATTGCCTCTCTTAATTAATGGACCGCCATATTGCTCCGCGATTGCGTGGGGAAAACAAAATCCGCGGTCGGCAATATTGGTAGACAAGAACGATGAGCGCGTCGTTGCCGACACAGTAAGATCTCTGGCGCAACAACCGAACTGGAGGCGGGAGCTTGGGGCAGGAGCGTTGGCCGCCGGAGAACGTTGTTTTTCTTTCCAGATTTTATCACGGCAATTTGAGGATGCTCTCCGGCACACGACCAAGGATTGATCGCGGGATTTCGATGCGACTTGCATGAAACCGAGAATCAGTTGCATTATTCCGACTCTCAATCGCGGTCCCATCCTTCTTCGAACGGTCGAGCAACTAATCGCTCAAACAAGTGCGGCTGAAATCATCGTGGTGGATCAGACCGTCTCCCCGGACTCCGAAACACGGTCAGTTCTCTCTGGCTGGAACCACGAAGGGCGGATTCGCTTGGTTCACCAATCGGAGGCTAACGCGTCGAAAGCTCGGAATGCGGGCGCCATTGAGGCCACCGGGGATGTATTGCTTTTTCTCGACGACGACATTGAAGTGGGGCCTGAGTTCATCGCGGCCCACGCCAGGAATTATCTCGACCCGAAGGTGGTTGCGGTTTCGGGCCAAGTTTTGGAATCAGAGCGCGCCGTGACTACTAAACTGCAATTCGATCCTGAGGACCCCGATCTTGGTTGGATCCGCTTTCCCAAGAACTACGCAAGGCGATGCTGCACTTCGTGGATGGCGTCCGGAAATTTCTCTATTCGGCGGAACGTTTACTTTGAAATTGGCGGCATGGATGAGAACTACACGCGTGGCGCCTTTCGCGAAGAAACAGATTTTGCGATGCGATTCTTAAGAGCCGGTTACAAGTTCCAGTTCGATCCGGAAGCATCGATCGTTCACCTTGGCGTTCGAAGAGTGCCCGGCGGAGGGGCACGGAGCTGGAACGATCCCTTCGAGATTCATCACTTTATCGGCGACTGGTATTTCAATCTCAAGTATCTCCGCTGGCGGAACGCTTCTCTGATTCTTTGGTACAGCTTCCGGCATTTGGTCGCGAGCCGTCGAAAAGTAAAGCGGCCGTGGCTGGCCATGATGTCTGCGATTGTGTGGGTCGTGGCTCTGCCTGTTGCCGCCGTTCGGCGCTTAGGAGGTCCAAGATTGGTTGCGCCGATATTGTGACTTTCGCGACTCTTTGGAACAAACCGGAATATTGGTTCCGGCCTTCGCAAATCGTTCGCAAGATACGATTCGCCTTAGGTTCAAAAGGCAATGCTTCACGCGAAGTGCGGGTACCGTGGGGCGCCTCCTTAGTCGTCCGCGAGCGAGACGCTATTGGACGAAGCCTTCTCACCCTTGGCGTTTACGAACTCGCGGTCTCCGAGATTTTGTGGCGTCTCACGGATCGCGGAGAGATGTGTCTCGATGCTGGCGCCAACCTCGGTTACATGACTAGCCTGCTGAGCGCAAAGGTAGGCTCAACCGGTCGAGTGTTCTGTTTCGAGCCTCACCCGCAGGTTTTCGACCGGCTCAAACACAACGTCGCGAATCTTACGAATGCGTCTGCCGTGACAGTCTATAATGAAGCGATTGGTGCAACCGACGGGACCGCCGAACTGGCTGAATCGATTGACTTCGCTTCGAATGAAGGCACCGCGTCGGTGATTCGCAGCGGTGAGGAAACATCCGCTCGCGTAAAGCATCCGGTGACCATTCGCCGTCTCGATACGATTTTTTCTGGCGCGGAAGATTTTGGCCTTATGAAAGTGGACGTTGAAGGCGCGGAGCTGGACGTTCTTCGCGGAGCTGCCCGACTTCTAGGGGAGCACAAAATTCGAGACGTAGTCTGGGAAGATCATCAACCGTTTCCATCAGAATCGGTTCAGCTGCTTTTCGAACATGGGTACAGGATTTTTCAGTTTGCCAAGACGCTACGCGGGCCGCGTTTATGGGATCCATTTGTCAGGCGGGACAAAGACGGATTGCCGTGGGAAGCTACCAATTACCTCGCTACGATCGATCCGGGTCGTGCTGAATCGCGATTGAAAGTTCCGGGCTGGCGCTGTCTTCGCGGCAGGTAGTTCCAACGATGCGTATTCTGGTTCACACGCGCTTTTACCCGAGCGTTGGCGGCATCGAAACCGTGGCCAGGATCCTGGCGCAAGAATGCGTCATACAAGGTGAATCGGTCACGGTCGTGACGGACGTCCCTGCTGACCCCGCGAGTAAAATTGTTTTCCCCTTTCCAGTCTCTCACCGGCCATCGCCGCCGACGTGGATTGGTTTACTGCGAACGCATGATGTTTTCGTTCATTTCAACATCAGCCTGCGTGCTCTATGGCCACTTTTGTTCGTGCGGCGGCCTTTTGTAGCAGTTCATCACGGCTTCTACACGATTGATCGATCGGGTAACCGAGATTGGAAAGAGACGCTCAAGCTACGACTGACGAAGCGGGCAAACAAGAACATTGCGGTGAGCGAGGCAATTGCAAAAGCCATTCGAATCCCATGCCGCGTCATCCCCAACCCATACGATCCGACTGTTTTCAAGGTAGGGGCTGAGCAAGCTCGGCCGAAGGATTTGATCTTTGTGGGTCGGCTCGTTTCAGATAAAGGGGCGGATACATTATTGAATGCGCTCGCAATTCTTCGCGAGCGCAAACTGCGTCCACAGTTGACTATAGTTGGAGATGGACCAGAGCGCGCGGCCTTGGAGACACTAGCGGCAAAGTTTGCATTGTCCGATCAAGTGACATTTGCCGGTTTGAAAACTCAGCAGGAAATAGCTGCTATAATGCAGCAGCACAAAATCATTGTGGTGCCCTCGCTTTGGCATGAGCCGTTTGGTATTGTCGCATTGGAGGGAATCGCGTCTGGTTGTGTCGCGATTGCTTCTGAAGCCGGAGGACTTTCCGAAGCGGTTGGCCCTTGTGGAATCACTTTTCCGAATGGAGACGCGACCGCGTTAGCAAATCGAATCGCCGAACTATTGAATGACGAAACAAGAATGTCTGAATTACTGCATCCTGCGAATGCGCATTTGGCGAAGCACGACCCGTCGTGCATATCTGCTCAATATTTGGACGTAATAGGAGCCGTGGTATGTCGGAGTTAGCTTATAGTCATTCTCCGGTGGCGTCCCGGAATGCGGATCCGCGGTTAGAGGCTTCCACTTTGCCCAAACGAGTCCCACGGATCGGTGCCGAGTTGATTATTCTTTCGAGCATTGCGCTTTGCGTTCTCGATGGAGCGATTCGGAAATGGCTCCTCCGAGACGATGAAGGCTTTTTGAAATACGTCCCGTACTTTTCAAAGGATGTCGCATTCGCGATCCTTCTTTTCATCCCTCGCCCGATCGCCCTTGGTGACTTGGGACGATTACTGTGGGCATTCCTCAAAGTCGGATTAGCTTTTTGCGTTGTTGGCGCTGCCGCCAGCGCGGTTTTTAACTTGGGATCTGTCAACTTCGTTGGCGCTGCTCTATCGATCAGGTCCTTAATCTTTCTTCCGGTTTGCGCTTTGCTGGCAATGAGCCGGTTGCGCGAGGTGAGACTGCACAGAGTTGCATTGCTAATAGGGGCGCTGACGCTCATCAACGCGGGGTTGGGCACACTTCAATATTCCAGTTCCAAAGATGACCCGATTAATTATTACGCCAGCAAACAATATGAAGCTGTGATGTTCGAGGAAAGTGTCAGGGCGATGGGGACGTTTCCATACATCACCGGGTTCGGGACACTCGCCATGGTCGGGACCTGGGCGGGAACGGTGTTGATGAACTACGGCGAGCGCCGCAGATGGTATTTTGCGGCCGGAGTCATCACGGCGCTGGCCGGGATTTGGTGCGCGCTATTGTCGATTTCCCGTGGTCCTACGATCATCGCAGTTGCGATTCTGATTGCATGGCTTTTGTCATCGCGAAAGCTGTTCCAGAATTTTCTGCGGCTTTCCATCTTCGCCGTACTCCTGATGGTGCTTTTGTTCGCAATCGGCCGGGCATCTCTGATCGAACGCGTGTCTGATACTCTTTTGGCGCGGAACGAGGCTGCGGAGGATATCGAACAGCGACTGACTCCGCCAATTGGCGAGGTGATAGAGTTAATAGGTATCGTGCCGATTGGCGCTGGTTTCGGCTCCGAGCAGGTGGGGGGAGTATTCGCCGAAACAGGCGTGATGAGCTTCCGCCAGTTCGAAAGCCAACTTTCGCGCATCGTTATGGAAACAGGCGCGCTGGGTCTCATCGGTTTTCTTGTAACGTGCACCGGACTTATTGTGACGCTTTACCGGGCGCAGCGCGATACGCCTGACATACCGCTGCGGCGTTCGATTGTGACGGGGGCGGTTCTAATCTTTTGGCTCCTTTACAGCAACGTGGTCTTTGATCATGTCGCGTCCTTCTTTGTCTGGTCGATCGCAAGCCTGCTTCTCGCAAAGGCTGAAGCTAGCTTGCTGCCGGGTCGGGTGATCGCGGTCACGACCTAGCGATGGGAAAGATTTTACTAGTAGCTCCGGTTCTGCCGGTCGATGTGCTCGAAACAATTTCGATTCTCGAGCGTAACGATCTGCTGGACTGCGTTGTCACGCGCTATTCGCCGAGTCCTGCGTTAATGAACGTACTTAGGCGAAGCAGCCTTACCCGAAGATTCGCTAAGCGGCCCATAGCGCCGATCGCTCCTTCTCGGAAGCGGCAGAGTTTGCTCGCCGATCTAGCCTACTATTTTGCCCGACCGCTTTCGCGGACACGGGCGGTCGATTACTCGTTTTCCGTCGTCGATCGGATAGCGAGCCGTCGTTTACGAAAAGAACTGGCTGCCGTTCTTGCGCGGGAAGATTCCGCGATCGCAAGTTTTCGCCGGGCTACTGAGCTTGGATTGAAAAAGATTTACGCATTACCGACTGCCTACTGGGGGACCGTGCGTCGTCTAATGGAACAAGAAGAACAGGAATTCGCGCAGATTTGCCGGGCCGCAATAGACGAAGCGCGCGAAGCTCACGATCGTCTCGAGCGCAAGGACGCGGAGCTGGGCATGGCAGATTTTGTCCTGGCGCCGTCCCGCTTTGTGGCGGAATCGCTCGCTGAAGCCCCGAAAGTCACGGCGCGGGTGGAAGTGTTGACTTTTGGTTGCAATACAGACTGGAAGATTAGAGCGGCGCCAGAGGCGCGACCGATCTTTCTTTACGCGGGAAACATCACGATGCGCAAAGGGGTTCACCGTCTTCTCAAGGCTTGGAAGAAGCTCAACGCGCATCGGGCCGCTGAGCTTCGGCTCATAGGCGACATGTTTCTCGATGAAAAATTTCTGCGCGATTACCGCGGGACCTACACCCACATTCCGAGATTGCCGCGAGCAGAATTGCAAAAACATTATGCCGCGGCGAGTGGCTTCGTGTTCAACGCGATGGCGGATGGTTTCGGCTATGTAATGGCGGAGGCCATGAGTTGTGGTGTGCCCGTGATCGCCAGCAAGAATTCAGGCGCGCCTGACTTTATCGACGACAAGCGCGATGGCGTCCTGGTGAATTATGGCGCGCAGGCCGAACTCGAAGCTGCTCTGGACTGGGCGCTCATCCATCCAATGGATCTCGCGGCGATGGGCCGCGCTGCCCGTGAGAAGACTGCCTCTCTGACCTGGCAAGCTTATGGGGAAAAGCTTATCGCATGGCTTCGGCGCGACGTAATGTAGGCTGGCACCATCAATGACGGTGACGCATTTTCAGCGGCGACCGCAGGCGGGGCAGGTCAGCGTAGAACGCGTCTTTGCGGCGCTTCGCGCAAGCATGCCGCCCGGAATAGTGTGTCGCGTTTTTGTGTCGCGTTTTGTCAGCCGCGGCATCCTTCGCCGTCTCTACAACATGGTGGAAGCCACCTTTCACCAAAGCGACATCAATCACATCACGGGCGATGTCCATTTTCTCGCTCTGCTCCTGCACAAAAACCGGACCGTCCTGACGATTCATGACTCAGCATCGCTGGAGCGATTGAAGGGCGCGAGGCGAGCTGTCTTGCGTTGGTTCTGGTACGTGCTGCCGATCGCGCGCGCGCGGGTCGTTACTGTGATTTCGGAGTCGAGCAAGAAAGAGTTGCTGCACCATGTAAGGTGCGATGCCGAAAAAATTCGGGTGATTCCATCGTGCATTTCCGGCGATTTCGGGCCGGACCCGAAAGAATTCAATGCCGGGCAGCCGCGGATCCTGCAAGTAGGGACAGCGGCAAACAAGAATGCTCTCCGCGTCGCAGAAGCGCTCCAAGGAATTGCGTGTGAATGGCTGATTATCGGAGCGGTGAGTCCAGCACAGGAACAGAGTTTTCGCGCACTCGGCTTAAACTATATCGCGCCTGGCCCGCTCGATGCGCAGCGGGTGCACGAAGCTTATCGCTCGTGCGACATGCTTGTGTTCGCATCGACCTATGAAGGTTTCGGATTGCCAATCCTGGAAGCGAACGCCGTCGGCCGCCCGGTTGTGACCAGTAACATCCTTTCCATGCCCGAAGTGGCTGGTAACGCGGCCTGCCTCGTCGATCCTTACAATACGGCGTCGATTCGTGCTGGAGTTCTTCGAGTCATCGCAGAGCCCGAGTATCGAGCGGAACTAGTCGCGAATGGTTTCCGCAACGTGGAACGATTTTCGGCCGCGAAAGTCGCGGCGCAATACGTTGGGATTTACCGCGAGCTCGCGCCGAAAAGAGGTGACTCCGCGAAATGAAGGTTGTCCAAGTTGTTCCTTCGTTGTCCCAATCGACGGGCGGCTTATTTGTCAGCATCAGTCATCTGGCGCGCTATTCGATGAAAGACGGCACCGCCGTGACTATCTGCGGACCACGAGAGGAGATAACGGCGGCTGAGGAAGCAGCGTGGGGGCCCGCCGAGATTTGCACTTATCCTCAGCGCGGCCCGAAGCGACTGGCCTACGCACCGGCGTTGGTGAAAGGCCTGGGAAGGATCGCGCCGGATCTGGTTCACGCCCATGGGTTATGGACCTACACAACGGTCGCGGCGGCGTTCTGGGGACGCAAATACGCCAAGCCGTATGTCGTTTCCATACATGGCATGCTGGAGCCGTGGTCGCTGCAACGTTCCCGAATCAGGAAATGGTTTGCCCGCCGGTTATATCAGGACGCGATCCTGGAACGAGCGGGTTGCCTGCGCGCGACTTCACAGATGGAAGCGGACAATATCCGCGCTGCGGGCCTGCGAACTCCGATCGCCGTGGTGGCAAACGGAGTGACGTTGCCGCCTCGTCCGGAAAAAGATGCACGGCCGCCGAGCAGGAAGACACGCCACGCGCTTTTTATTTCCCGCCTGCATCCTAAGAAGGGTTTGATGAATCTCATCGCGGCGTGGAACGAACTTCGGCCAAAGGATTGGAAGCTAACCATTATCGGTCCTGGTGAAGCGAGCTACGTCAACGAGCTCCGACAAGCGATTTCTTCCGCCGGCCTGGATCAATCGATCGAGCTACTCGATCCGGTTTGGGGTGAGGAGCGTTTTCGTTACTACTGGGCGGCCGATCTTTTTGTTTTCCCTTCGTTCAGTGAGAATTTTGCGATGGTTGTCGCGGAAGCGCTGGCGTGCGAGTTGCCCGTCATAACGACGAAAGGTTTACCCTGGCCCGATCTCCAGCGCCATGAATGTGGTTGGTGGATTGATATTGGATTGGAACCCCTCATCGAAGCGCTCCGCGCGGCAATCGCCTTGTCGGATGCTGAGCGAGCGGAGATGGGAAGGCGGGGTCGTGAGTTGATTGCGCGGGAGTACACGTGGGATTTGGCCGCCGAAAAAATGGCGATGGTTTATCGGTGGCTGACCGGTTCGGAGCGCCCAAGTTGGGTGGAAATTACGGCAAGATAGCGAGTCGCTGCCGCTTGGGAGCCGTTCGGGGGGAAAGACAATTCTCCTCTGCCATCCCGGCGTAATGCCTGCTAATGTAAGCAGGCTGGGATAAAATGTCGGCGCGAAACTCAGAGTTAAGTTTGGCGGCAGATCATGTCGACGTCGCAGACCGCGACGCCGAAAGCCCTCGGTCTGACTCGGACTTCCAGTCTCGTTTGGCGAATAATGAGTGGTTGATCAGTTTTACTCTCCTCCTCACCGATATTCTGAGTTGGGTTGTGATTTACGGCACGATCAGCTTTGTTCGGCGCGATCTTTTTTTCGTTGGACCGTTCGAGTTTGTTTTGGTCGATGTGATCCAACTGGCGGTCTTGTGCCAGGCGCTCTTCATGATCGGAGGTTACGATCCGCGGAACGACAAACGAGGGTTGACCTACACGGCGGAACACATTCTTGCTGTGATCGGCGCGGCGGCTGTGAGCTCACTCATCGTGTACTCAGCCGCGGTTTATGATGGCTCTATTAAACCAAGCCGTGGGGTGGTTCTGTTAGCGTTCGTCGTTTTTCTTCCGTGGTCCATTCTTTATCGGCGGTTGATTCAACAATTCATGGTCGGATCGACGGCAAACCGAGCTTTTTTGGTGATCGGAGTCGGACCGATGGCGGCGCAGTTTTATGAAACCTACCGATTGTCTCCTAATCGGCAGCGCCTCGAATTTGTCGATATCGCTGAGGAACACGTTGGGGAACACATAGCGGGAAGCAGCTCGCCGGTCATCGAAGGAAATCTGGGAATGAAGCTCGGCAACCTCAGCGATCGTTACAGCGGGATTGTGCTCGCGGAGCGGGTCGATCGGCTTCGGCCTGAATTACTCGAGCGTCTGGTCCGAACCCAATTTCAACGGACGCGTGTCTATACCCTCGAGTCATTTTATGAAACGCAGTGGCGTCGTGTCCCGGTGCACTCGATCGATCCGTTCTGGCCGCTCCAGATGGGATTCCAGCTCGCCCGCAATTCGCCTTATCATTACTTGAAACGGCTTTGCGATATCGGCCTGGCTGCCGTGTTATTGGTTCTTAGCTCGCCGTTGATGGTTCTGGTCGCACTCGCCATCTGGCTGGTGGGTGGGCGGCCAATTCTGTTCAGACAGCTGCGGGTGGGCCGGGAAGGGGAATTGTTCACCGCTTACAAATTTCGCACCATGCGGTTTGACGCGCCGAACGGGGATACTGAAGACATTTACACGCGTGAAAACGATCCGCGAATCACGAAGGTGGGACGGTGGCTCCGGAAACTCCGGCTCGACGAGCTGCCACAGCTTTGGAACGTGCTTCGAGGCGATATGAGCCTGATCGGGCCGCGCGCGGAGTGGATCAAGTGTGCGGAACGATATGAACAGAAGATCCCGTTCTATCATTTCCGACATCTGGTGAAGCCGGGCATTACGGGCTGGGCGCAGGTAAATTATCCCTATGGCGAGAGCGATGAGGATGCGATCGAAAAACTGAAATATGATCTCTATTACATCCGGCATTACTCCCTCAAACTCGACGCGATGATCGTGCTCAAGACGGTGCACACGGTTCTCTTCGGCAAGGGACGCTGAAGAAAGGCGAAAGTAAAAAGTAGAAAGTAGAAAGTTTCTATTTTCTACTGGTCGAGGAATGCGAGGCCCGATCGAATGGATCAGAACGCGCGGAAGTCTGCGCAGCCTCGCGCGTTGGCTGTTTCTCGCAACGATGATTGCCGCGCCATGGTTTTATGGCGGGACAACGGCTTGGGCGATTGAGCTGACCAACGGGCTGTTGGGATTGGTGCTGGTTTTTTGGGTGGCTTCGCTCGTGGTGGATTGGCGCCGGCCGATGGTGCCGCGCAGTCTGGTGATCATTGTCGGGGCCCTTCTGCTCCTGGGCTGGTGGATGGCGCTGAATGCTCACTCGGTCTACGACCCCAGATTTCGCGTTTTCGCGCCGGTCAGAGCGCTGCTCCCGCAGCTCGCGGGTTCGGCCGATTACGTCTTGAGCTGCGCATTGATGCTGCGTGTAACTCTGCTCGTCGGTGCAGTTATGTTTGTCGCAGAAATGGTGCAGCGCCCCCGCTGGTTGTTGCGGCTTTGGACAGCGCTCGCACTTTCTGGGACGGCAATCGCGCTGCTTGGCTTGCTTCAAAAAGCCAGCCGCGCGCCGATGATTTTCTGGCAACCCGCTCCTCCGGCAATGCATTTCACCAGCACCTTCTTCGCGACCTTTTATTACCACGCGAACGCGGGCGCCTTTTTAAATTTGGTGCTGCCGGCAGTGATAGGGCTGACGGGTTGGATGATCTCGCGTTCCGAGCAACGCGTGGCACGCGGGCTTCTTGCCGGAACCGCGATCATCGTGGTACTCGCGATTGTCTCGAACACCTCGCGGATGGCGCAGGTCGTGGGTGGCGTCTTAATTCTCGCTTTGCTTGCAACCGTCCTTCGCCCGCTGATCGCGAGGGCGGTGCGTGGGGACAAAAAAAAGCTCGCCCTCGGCGCCATCATCGTCGCGATCGTTATTGTGGCCGTCGCGCAAGCTACGCATCTGGATCAACCGCTGCTCCGATGGCAGCAGTTTACGAAACAATTGCCGGTCGACGAACGGTGGGCTGCGAACCGCACCGCGTTGACCGCCGTGGGCGATGGGGGCGCGCTGGGCTTCGGTCCCGGAGTGTTCCGGTCGATCTTTCCGCATTATCAACAATTAGCGGGCCAGCATCCGCGAGGCACGTGGCGGTTTTTGCACGATGATTATTTGCAGACCTTGCTGGAGTGGGGATGGGTCGGCGCGCTCACGCTCGGGGCATTGTTCTTCGGCGGGATCGCGTTTGCGGTGCGCAATTACCTTCGCCGCGAAGACTGGAGCAATCGCCAGCGCATCCTTTTGTTATGCTCTCTGCTGGCGCTGGGTGGCGTGGCGATTCATGCCGCGGTGGATTTTCCGCTTCAGATCTTCTCGATCCAATTGTTCGTCGCGACCTATCTCGGCATTTGCTGGGGGTCGTGCGCGTGGGAGCGTAGGCCGAAGTCTAAAGGCTAAAGTAGAAAGTCGGGGAAAGCCGAAGACCTTCTACTTTAGCCTTTAGACCTTCTACTTCTCCGGGTCGCGTATCCGCCGGTGTAGGAGCCTTCGCCGGCGCCGTAACCGTGGGAGGCGTAGTAGTAATAGTAATCGGTGCCGCGGTTGCGAGGGAGACGATTGAGAATGACGCCGACGGGGCGAGTGCCGGAGCCGCCGAGGAGTAGGATCGCGCGCTGAACTGCGTTGCGCGCAGTGCGGCGTGCGCGCACGACCATGCAAACAGTCTGAACGTGAGGCGTCATGAGCAACGTGTCGCTCACTGCAAGAACAGGTGCGCTGTCGATCACTACGCGATCGTAGGCTCGCGCCGCTTCAACCAGCAGCTCGGCAAACGATTGGCCGCTCAACAGCTCGGCCGGATTTGGCGCGCGACGACCGCCGGCCAGAACGGAAAGCTGTCCGCCGGTGGCGGTGACAGTGCTCGTCGAAGTTGGATCGCTGGTTCCAATAATGTCAACGTCCCGCGCGGAAACGACGCGAACGGCATCGGCGAGCGCAATGTCGCCGACGAGGTAATCAACGATGCCGTACTCCTCATCGCCGGTTTTGGAAACGGCCTGGTCGCCATCGGGTCCGAATTGACGAAAGATCTTGTGCAGACTCGGGCGGCGCAGGTCGCCGTCAATGAGAAGAACGCGATGTCCCTGTTGGGCGAGTGAGAGGGAATAATTCGCGCTCGTGAAACTCTTGCCCTCGTTAGGCAGTGCGCTCGTGAACAGGAAAATCTTGCGCTCGGCTTCGGGCCCGAGAAGCGAAAGAGCGGCGCGCAGATTGCGGAACGCTTCGGCCGCGGGACCTTCCGGCGCTTCGGCGACGAGCCGATAACTCGAGCTGCCGGGCGGCGCATTTGGTTTGTCCTGCGGTCCCTTGGATTCTTCCGCGGAAATTTCTGGAATGGCGGCGAGCACGGGCAAGGCGAAAGTCGTTTCGGCCTGGTCGACGGTTTTCACAGATCGATCGAGCGCATTCATTCCAAAGATCGTGGCGAGACCGGCCGCGATTCCGCCGAGCAAACCAAGCGCGATCACGCGCATCGTGCTTGGACTTACCGGCGTACTCGGTAATGGCGAATGTTCGATCACGCTGACCGCGTTCGTCTTCGTGCCTTTGGTCAAATCGGTTTCCTTGATCTGGCGGAGCACGCTTTCATAAAGCGCGCGATCGGTATCGGCCTGGCGCGCGAGCTCCTGGTAGCCGATCGCAGCCTTGTTCAAGGCGAGCGCGGCTTTCTCCTGTTCGCCCCCGGCGGCCCGCAGCGATTCTTCCGTGGCCCGCGCCTGTTCGATCGCGTTTTTCAAAACCTCCGGCTGTTGCATGACGGTTTGTTTCAACGCGGCGCGCGTCTCATTGAGCGCGGCCTTCGCAGCGATCATGCGAGGATGTTTTTCTTTGTAACGCTGGCTGAGGGTGGCGACCGCGGCCTCGACCTGGGCGACGTCGCGGCGGCGTTCGACGACGGCTGGAGCGTTGGCGATGCTGGGAACGGCGAGGAGTTTATCGAGATTGCCACCAGCCTGCTCGATCTGGGCCAATTCACCTTCGAGGCGCAATCGCTCGGTCTTTGCCGTGGTCGTCTTCGTGCTCAACTCCTGAAGTTTTTCTTCCACGCCCCCGGTCCGGCCGGCCGTGTTCTGAACGGTGTTTGAATTCACGCCACCGCCGAGCTGAAGGGCATCCGGCGTTTTCGCCTTGTATTCCGCGACCGCCGCTTCGCTCTTCGCCAGGTTTGTCTTCAAGCGCTCTTCTTCCTCGAGCAGGTAACGCAAAGTGTCTTCGGCGAAATTCGCGCGGCGCTCGATCGAGCTGCGGATGTATTCGCGCCCGACCGCTTCCGCCAAACGTTGCGCGAGCGCTGGGTCCTGGTTCACGACATACAAATCGATCAGCCGGGTGCCACGCCTAACGACTGGTTTTACCATCGTAGAAAGTGCGCCGCCGAGAGCCTGTTCGGTTTGGGTAAGCGCCGTTTCGCTCGAGGTCACTTTCGTACTCGCGTCTTTTTTCGGAGCCGGCGGGGGCGCCTTGCTGACGCCGAGAAGCGCGCGGCCGTCGTCCTCCGCCAAACCTTCCGAGCGGATGACGCGAGCGAGCAGAGTGCGATTCGTCAGGTTCTGTTCGATGGTGCGCAACGCATCCTGGCTGGCGAGAAACGCCGAGCGCATCCGGCTCGACATGTCGTCGCTGCGAACAAGGGTCGGCTCCTGGATGTCGACTTCGAGCACAACGTGGCCCTGATAAAGTTTCGGCGTGCGCGCGAGATAGCCCAATCCTAGAAACAGCCCGGCGATGGTGCAAAGAACTAAAATCCAAAGTTTTTCCAGCACCGTGTGCCAGAGATGACGAAAATCCGTCCGAGCCCGCTGCTCGGTTCCAAGGTTAGGCACGGACGCGGCGGAATCGGCGGGCGCAGGTCGAGGTTGAACGGGCGAAATTGTCTGACTGTTCATGCGCGCGTTTTAAAAAATACTTTCGCCCACGGTGATGGTGTCGCCGGGACGCACCATAAAGTTCTTGTTCCCTTCGCCACGCGCCAGTCGTTTCGCATCTACTTTCAAAACTTCATCGCCTTTCGCACCATGACGACGAACCGTGATTCGCTCCGGCGCCGCGATGCGGGTGTAACCCCCGGCCATTGCAACCGCTTCGAGCAGATCGATTCCACCCGGGCTGCCTTCCGGCATCTCGAAACTTCCCGGCCGATTCACCTGGCCAAGGACCGTGAAGCGACGCTTGGCGTAACTGATGAGCGACACGTTGACTTTCGGGTTCACGAGATAATCGCGCGCATACAGTTCGGTCACCCGCGAGGTGGCCTGGGTGAGACTGAGTCCGGCAAGATGAACCGAGCCGAGGAGCGGCAAACTGAGATTACCCTCGGCATTGAGCCGGCCGTTCGTGCGCAGATCGTCTTCGCCGAAAACTTCAACAGCGACCTGATCGTTCGCGCTCAGGACGTAGCCCGCCGGGGCATTAACAGAACTTGTGGTCGTAACGCTCGGACCGGTGGAGACGGACGGCGGCGCGGGCGCGAGAAGATTTCGCGCGGCGGAGGATTCCGGCACTGCGGTAGGAGATTGGGCAAGCGCCGATGCGGAAATCACCGCAGCCAGCGCGAAGCAGAGCGCGACTCCGCCGCTAAAACTCCAGCGTGCTGCGGATTCCGACCTGGTTATCATGAAAGGCAAATACGTCGAATGAACTGTCGTTTACCCGGTGCAAATAATACGCGCCCACGGTCCAGAATCTAGTGATGCTGACTGCAATCGAAGGTTCGACAAAAAAGTAATCATCTTCCCGGCTCGGCCCGGTGCTGCCGGTCGTGCTGAAGTAATTGGAGGTTTCGTAGCCGCCGTTGAATCCGAGGAAGACGCGCTGGAGCAGGCGCTGCTGAATGCCACCGCTGATGTTCATCATGGTGTAATTTTGGTCGACCAGAACGGCTGAATTGTAAATGTGCCGATTCGCCGTCAGCGAAATCTTGGTGCCATCGAATGGCGTGTAATTCACCCCGATCTCAAAAATGGGTGAAATGTGTGTGTCGACCATGTCGCCCTCGAAGTGCCGGAACTCGACGCCCACCGAGCCGGCGACATCGATTTTTCCGGTGGCCTGATAGGAAACGCGGAGATTGGCCTGCTCGAAATTCTGGTCGGGATTCGGCTCATCGACTTCATCGTGGCCGAATGTTCCACCGAGGCCGACGACGACTTTCGGGCTGTAATTGTAGTTCACGAAAAAGTTTCCCGTGATGACCTGCGAGCTGATCAGGTCCGAGTAATGGTTGTTCGTGTAATCAACTCCCGCGGAGAGAAAGGTTTTTCCGGTAACGTAATACGCGGCGTTAAGATGGGTGTTATAGATGTCGAACTGGGTCCGGCCGGCGACATCGAGATTCACCTGCTGATCCAGGCCGCCCGATGTGTTTTGCGTTTGAAGGTCGACGCCGTCCATGAGTTGGACCGTCTGCGAAAGAGTCAACGTGAGCCGGCTTGCGTGATACTGGCCTTCCAACCGAATCACATGCTGGACGGAATTGTTTTCTGAATGATCGGCGAAAAGAAAGACGGCGGGGATGTAATCGAGGCGGATGTAATTTTCTGAGCGCGCCTCCGTGTCTCCGAAGCCAAGCATGAGCGCCGGCTCGATCGAGGTGTAGAAGTCCGAGATCTGGTTGGTGTGAAGGAGATTGATGTTGTCGTCGTAAACGGCGCGCATGGAAAGTTGCAAATGGTAATGGAAGCGTCGCGGGACGCCCAGGTCGGCATTTGTTGTCGGCGCGTTTTGGACAGACGGATCGGTCGAAGCGACAGGCAGAGGCGGATTGACGTCCGAGGTCAAATCGATGGACTGCTCCGGTGCAATCTCCGAATTGGGCTCGGTGATCGTCACGCTGGCCACGAGAGCGTCCTGCGCTTTGGCCGGGCTAAATGCACAAAGGAACGCGATGGCCGCGACCGCGAGGAGTGTGCGTTTAGCTTGGAGAAAAGCGGGATTCACAGCGCCGGATAATTCGAGGTCAGACGTAGAAATGCAAAGCCTTTCTCGGAAAAACAGGGCGAAGGAATCGTTCGCCGTCGCTTCAATGCGATGGCGGTTGCTCCGGTGAATTGACAATGCCGTCACCGCCGACTTGGGAAGTGTTCGCGGGACTGAGGTTGCCGCTTCCCCAGGACGAAAAGCCGCTCGCATCGGCGGCCGAGAAAGTCAGGAAAGCCAATGGAACAATTTTCGTCATGGCCGCTTCGAGAATTTGATCTTTCGCCTGCGGTGCCGCTGCAACGGCAGCGCTGATGACGCAACTTCGCGATGTGGGCGACGCAGAGGCGCCCGCCTTCGCGATGACCACGGCAGCGTCGGGATTTGCGGCGATCGCCGCCCGGACGATCCGCTCGATCATGGCGCAAAGTAATTGCGGCTTCGTCTTCCAATTCTTCATGGCCGCTTTGACCGCCACGGCAACGACATTTGGGGTGAGGTCCGCCCGAAGGTTGATCGCGCCCACGACATAATCCGGCAAGTCGCGCGGCTCTACGCGCACCGTGACAGCAGCGAATGCTTTGACAAACTGCTGCGGTCGCGCCTGCGAAACATCGCTCACGCCATTCGCTTCAACCGCACGAGTGATTTCGTCGGCCGGGCTGGCAAACACTGGAACGGCGAGTAACGTGCATCCGCACAGCACCAGGTTTCGTAGGAAGGCTTTGCGGCGGTGAAAGGAGTTCACGCCGATGGCTAAAGCTAATTCTGCGCCGAGCCCGGCGAGCATCGCAGGAAGAGTCTGCCTAACGAGGCAAAACGTTACGCTTCCGTGCTGCCAGATCGCGCAGTTTTTGCTCGAGCTCAATAGCCTGCTGCAACGCGTCCTGACCGCGGGGATCGGCGTCGGCCGCGGTGATATTTTCAGTAGCTGACGGCCACTGGCCGATCGAGCCGGGAGGCACGCGCATCGATTTGGCCGCGCCGGAGGGCCGAAACTCGACCCAGCCGCTGGCGCAGGTGACGCGTGTATTTCCATCCCCTGATTCGATCCAGAAGGCGGCGTTCGAAGGAGTAGAAACTTCGCCGTTGTCAGTGGAAACTGCCAGGCGGGCGCGGGTCTCACCCCAAACATGGGAAACGAAAATCCGGCCAGTGATCAATTTCGCTTCGGCCAATCTCGCCTGCATGTCGTCGCCGGTTTCATTGCCATCTTTTGTGAGCGCCAGGCGGCCGATTTCCAGAGAGCTGTTCTGCTCGAGATGCACGAGGCAGTTTGGAAGCAACGCCAGCGAGACTTGCGACCCCGGCGAAGTTCGCAGGATGGCGTGGCTGCCGGGATTCTGCGCGGTGCCTAACGCGGAAAAAGTGCGTCCGTCATCGATACTGATCGATGCGGGACCTTCGAGCGAAAGAACCGTTGCCAGCACGTCACGGCTGGTCCCCTCCCAACAACCGCATTCCGCGAGCGCGATTACGAGGATGGCGAAAAGGCGAAAGCTCGACGCAAGCGCGCTTCCCGAAGAGAACGCCTCAGCAGGCAAATGTTAACCGCGTCCCGGAGGAGTCTCGTTGCCCGGCTTGTCGCAAGGACCGGCATCGGCGTCGCCGTGCCGAACATGGGCGTCGTAGGCGGGGCAGGGCAGGCAAATTATCATGCCGTTGTGGTGGACGGCCCTCATGCATGGAGGACGTTCTGGCGATTGGGTTGGATCGCTCGAAGTCGGCGCTGACGAAGAAGCGTCGGAGACCGGTAATGGACATGGTGTGTCCTGATTCGCGGCGAAGGCGCACAGGGCCAAGCCGGAGAGAGCGAGAAGGACAACGAGGGAACGTTTCAGTACAATCATCATGTTCATAAAAGGAAACTGATTCGAGGCGCATTGTAGAAACTGGAATCCCGGTGGCAAGCCCTTTTTTTATGCCCGGGCAAATTCCGCTTTCGCCCCGGGCGAAAACAAGGCTTGGCAAGGGGGGCTGGCCCACGTAACACTTCTTTCGCGTGAGAAAAGAAGTTTTCGTTTGCGACAATTGCGGAACGCGAAAGCGACTGCTCAGTTCCCAGCGGCATTGGTGCGAGGAGTGCAAGACCTCCAGTCCGGTGGAATTGCGACCGGTACGCGATAAACGTTCGGCCCCGAAACCGGACACCGCGGAAACCGCTGGACTCAGCCGGCGTTATTAAGCGGCGACCTGAGTTGTCAGGTCCGTCCCTGTAACGATGCAGTATGTGAATCTCGGTCAATCGGCCTTGAAGGTTTCCCGCCTTTGTCTCGGGACCATGACCTACGGTTCGAGCAAGTGGCGGCCCTGGGTGCTCGATGAAGCGGCCAGCCGGCCGTTGATCAAGCAGGCACTCGAAGCCGGCATCAATTTTTTCGATACGGCAGACATGTATTCGTTAGGCGCGAGCGAGGAAGTGGTCGGTCGCGCTCTAAAGGATTTTGGCCCGGGCCGGGAGAAACTGGTGATTGCGACGAAAGTTTTTTATCCGATGGGTGACGGTCCGAACGATCGCGGACTTTCGCGTAAACATATTATGGCCGCGATTGACGCCAGCCTCCGCCGCCTTGGGACCGATTACGTTGATCTTTATCAAATTCATCGGTTCGATTCCGAAACGCTGATCGAGGAGACGCTCGAAGCGCTTCACGACGTGGTGATCGCCGGCAAAGCACGTTATCTCGGCGCTTCCTCCATGCCCGCCTGGCAATTTGCGAAGCTGCTTTACATCGCGGACGCGCATGGCTGGCCGCGCTTCATCACGATGCAGAATCATTTCAACCTGATCTATCGGGAAGAAGAACGGGAGATGATTCCCTTTTGTATTGATCAAGGTATTGGCGTGCTGCCCTGGAGCCCGCTCGCGCGCGGACTTCTCGCCGGCAAACGCAGAACCAAAACCGTTCGCGCCGGCACGGACAGTTATGGACATCAGCTCTACGGTGAGGAGGTCAGCGAGGCGGATGCGCGTGTGATCGATGCGCTCGAAACCGTCGCCGGAGAAGCGGGAATTCCGCCGGCGCAAATGGCGTTGGCCTGGCTGTTGCAGAAGCCGGCTGTCGTCGCGCCCATTGTTGGCGTTTCGAAACCGGGTCAGTTAGACGATGCGCTGGCGGCTTTGGAGGTGCATCTGCCGGCGGAGTTGATCCGACGGCTAGAGGCACCTTATCTTCCGCACCGCGTCGCTGGAATTTAGACGGCATGCGGAGATTACGGAGGCCTCCATCGGGGAAATACCTAGGGGGAGGCATGGAAGCCGCTATTGGCTCAGCGGACGATGCTCCGTTGCTCTCCAACTGGGACTGGCTTCGCGTTTCCACCTTTCGGCGTAACGCTTCTTCTTGCTGCCGTAATTGGTTTGCTGTGCGCACCGCAATCCGTTTTGGCGACCGACAAGACTTGGAGCGGTGGCACTTCGGTCTGGGCAACAGGGACAAACTGGAGCGGCGGCATTGCTCCAGGGAATACCGACAACGCCGTTTTTAGCAGCACCTTCAGTAATCAGCCGACTCTTGGCGCAACCGCGACGGTAGGTGGCCTTTGGATGACCGGAAGTGTCGGGCAAAACGTCACCATCGGCGGGACTTTTGCTCTCACCCTGAATGGCAACACGATCAATGGAACCGCCGGCCTTGGTATTCTGGTGGACAATGCCAACGCCTTCACACTAACGATCAACGCTCCCATCACGCTCGGCGCCGCCCAAAGCTGGACGAACAACTCGGCGAATCTTCTCACCATCGGGGCCGTCAGTTTGACTACGAAAGCTTTGACTGTGACTGGAAGCGGAAACACGATCATCTCCGGGATCGTGAGCAGCTCCAACGCAAACGGCACCGTAACGAAGTCCGGCAACGGCACGTTAACGTTATCGGGCGCCAATACATTTTCCGGGCAGCTTACTGTCGCGTCCGGCACATTATCGATCGCCACCATCAACAACGTCAGTGCAACTGGCACGCTCGGGAACAGTGCGCTGGGCGTGATCATGGGCAGCAGCGGAGGCGTTACCGGAACCCTGGAGTATTCCGGCGCCACTGCCTCCAGTACGAAAACCTTCGCGCTGGCACTCGGCGGAACAGGAGCGTTCCAAGTGGATGCTGCCGGCACGACGCTGACCCTTAGCGGGGTGATCAGTGGCAGTGGCGGCTTACAGAAAACCGGAGCGGGCACGCTCACGCTCTCCGGGGCGAATACCTATACCGGGACCACTACCGTTAATTCCGGAACTCTCAAAATCGGCGTAGCCAACACTCTGCCGAATACGGCCGTCATCGTCAGTGGAACCGGTAGCGGCACTACCGCCACGCTCGACCTCAATGGACTCAGTGACACGGTCCTCTCGCTTACACTCGGAGGTTCGACTGCAACCAGCGCTGCTGTTGTTAGTACTGGCGCGGGCACGTTGACCCTCGGGGGCACGGTGACTTACGATGCCACCAATAACCCGCTTGGTGCAACCATCAGCGGCAATCTGGCGCTGGGCGGCACGCGTACTTTCAGCATCGGCGATTCAAGCAACGCCGCGAACGATCTGACCGTGTCTGCGGTAGTTTCTGGCGCTGGTTTTGGCCTAACGAAAACGGGCGCAGGAACGCTCACGCTTTCCGGTTTGAACACCTATACCGGGCAAACGTTGATTCAGGGAGGCACGCTGTCCGTCAATACTTTGACCAATTTATCCAGCAGTTCATCACTTGGCGCACCGACCACCACCGCGAATGGCACTATTAAAATTGGGAACACGACAACGGACGGCACCTTGAGTTACACGGGGGCGACGGCGTCTACCAACCGCGTCGTCGACCTGGCCGGGACAACCGGCGGAGCTATTCTGGACGCGTCGGGCACCGGGGGATTGACCTTCTCGAGTGCTTTTACTGCGACGGGAGCGGGTTCCAAGACGCTTACGATCACCGGCTCGAACACAGCCAGTAACACGATTTCAGGGGCTATCGTGAACAATTCGGTCAGCAATCTGACTTCCGTCGTCAAATCTGGAACCGGCACCTGGGTTCTTTCCGGCACGAACACCTATTCCGGAGGAACAACGGTCAGTGGAGGAATCCTGGCCGTGAGTAGCGATGCAAACCTCGGTGCGACGACTGGATCGCTTACTATTAATGCCGCAACTTTGGAGGCCACAGCAAGTTTCACGAGTGCACGCGCGATAAGCTTGGGGAACGCTTCGAGCACGTTCATGGTCGATCCGACTTTCACGTTTACCGCGAACGGCATCATCACTGGGACGGGAACGCTCAACAAAACCGGCAGCGGAACGCTGGTGCTCGGTGGGATGAATTTGTTCAGCGGAGGAACGAACGTCACTGCCGGTACTCTTCAACTGGCCGGCATCAACCGCCTCCTGACGACGGCTGACCTGACGATTTCCGGTGGCACATTTGATCTGCAAACCTTCGGCCAAACCACAGGCGCGGTGACGCTTTCCAGCGGCTCAATCACAGGAAGCAGCACCGGAATATTAACCGGCACCTCATTCACCCTGCAAAGCGGCAGCGTCAGCGCGATTCTCGCCGGCAACAGCACTATCACGAAAAACACCAGCGGAACCGTGACGCTCAGCGGCGCAAACACATTCACCGGCAGCACGACGGTCAGCGCGGGCACTTTGCAGGTAAACACAAACAATGCGCTCGGCACTGCGGCGAGCGGAACGACGGTGGCGAACGGCGCTGTGTTGAATCTGAACAACGTCAATTACGCCACCGCCGAACCATTGACTCTAAACGGCAGCGGAATCAGTAATGGCGGCGCGCTCCGCAACACCGGCACGAGCACTTTCGCCGGCCCTATCAACGCCGCGACCAACGCCACCATCAATACGGGCGGCGGAACGTTGAATCTTACCGGCGGCGTTTCGAAAAACGGGACGACGTTGACAATCGCCGGCGGCGGCACCGTTAACATCACGACGAACGGAATCACCGGCGCCTCGGCAAATTCGGATCTCGTCGTCGACGGGACGACGGTGAACGAAAACACGGCCAATAGCTACAACGGGCCGACTTACATTCGTAACGGTGGCATCCTCAACGCCAATGTCGCCGACGCGCTTCCCACATCTAACGGCCGCTCGCCGATTATTATGGATGACAGCGGGACCGGTAATTCCCAACTCACGCTCGGTGCGCCGCAAGCAGTCGATTCTCTTACTGGTGCGTCCAGCTCGTTGATCAAGCTCAATGGAAATACTCTTACGGTCGGCAGTTCGTCGGGAACAACCACCTTTGCCGGCGTGATCAGCGGGACCGGCGGATTGATTAAAGATGGCGCCAGCACTCAAATCGTTAGCGGCGCGAACACCTACAGCGGCTCGACTATGGTGAATGGCGGAACGTTGACGGTCGCAAATGGCTCGGGCAATGCGCTCGGTTCGACGAGCGGCGTCACCGTGAATTCCGGCGGCACGTTTCTCCTCGGCGCGAGCGACCAGATCAACAACACCGCGACGGTGACACTGGCTGGCGGCACGTTTGCCAAAGGAGACTTTAGCGAAGGCACGACCGGTTCGGCCGGCGTCGGCGCACTCACGCTGACCGCATCCGGTTCGAAGATCGATTTCGGCGCGGGCAGCGTTGGCGTCTTGACCTTTGCATCGTTTACGCCCGGCAGTTTCACGCTCACGATCGACAATTGGACTGGAACAGCGAACACAGCTGGAAGCCCTTCGACCGACCGGCTCATCTTTACGTCCGATCAGAGTACGAACCTGAGCAGCTTCTTCTTTTCCGGATACGCGCCAGGCGCATCCGAGTTCAATTTGGGTGGCGGCTATTGGGAGGTCACGCCCACCGCGGTTCCGGAAACCTCGACATGGGTGGCAGCGCTGCTCGGATTAGGAGTCGCCGCCTTCCATCTCATTCGCCGGCAACGAGCGCTCGTTGCTGTTCGCTTGCCCAAATCTCCTGGGAACTTTCCCAAGTGAGCGGCACGGGAGTTGCATCATTTATCCGGAACAATCCGTCGTAGTCTGCCCTCGAAGCCGGCTGCCGCGGGTGCCGAATTAATCCATTATGAAATCTTTCCTCGCTCTTGTTTCCAGCCTTCTTCTCTGTTCCTGCGCCGACATGTATGTCACCCGCACTCAGATTGCCGGCGGCTCCCGCACCACGACGGCTGACGCGAAAGATTCGAAGGGCATTTACATGACGACAAATTGCGGTGTCGGCGCTTATGCCCCGAAAGCAATTTATATTCGGCCGTTCTGCATAGACACGGCGATCTTCACCGGCGAGCAAACCAATTCCGACGGGGAAATGCCGATCCGCAAGGCGTTGACGCCGGTCGAATTTGCCGGCGATCTGAAAGAGCAGCTCGAGAAAATTGCACCGGCTCGGATCCTGAAGGATAACGAAACGCCTCGCACTGGTTGGCTGGTGGAAGGTGAATTCACGCTCGTCGATGGCGGCAGCGCCGAGGGCCGCGCCTTGTTTGGTCATTTCGGTCTGGGTCAATCGCACCTTGCGCTGCACGTGCGCGTGACGGACGTCGACAAGGGCGTGGTGGTTTACGAATTCGACATGGCCGGTGGCAGCGAATTCCAGGGTCGCAGCGGTACGGTCCGCGCCAGCGGACTCGGTTACGCGCGTTCCTTCGATCTCGTAAACGCGGCCGAGCGCATTTACCTGGTGCTCAGCCCGAACGCGTTTCGCTACGGTTCGCGGTCAGACCTAGCGCTGCACTAGTTCGCAGCGACTTGGATTCGCCGGTTGCGAACCCAACGGCGGCGTTTAACGTGCAGCGATTTTCGTTGCCGCAATGATTTCTCGCCGCTTTCTCGCCACCCTTTTTTCTCTCGCCCTTCTTCTTCCAATTAGTCGCGCCGTCGAAGCGCGGACCGCTTACGTCGTCATCGATGCCCAGAGCGGCTTCGTTATTGAGCAGGTCGACGCCCGCAACAAGCGCCAGATCGGCAGCCTGACCAAAGTCGCGACGGCAATGGTCGTGCTCGATTGGTCGGAAAAACGCGGCGGCGATTTGAATAAAATGGCGACCATTCCGCCGGAGGCGTTCGTCGGCACCGGCGAAAACCTCGTCGGGTTTCAGCCCGGCGATCGCATTACGTTGCGCGACCTGCTCTACGCAGCGCTCGTTCAGTCGGACAACGTCGCGGCCTATGCCCTCGCGAACGAAGTCGGCGCCGCGCTTCAATCCGTCGTTCCGGAAGCTGGCAAGGGCGGGCCGGTTGGCACTTTCGTTGGCCAAATGAATTTCCTCGCCAAATCGCTTCAGATGGAGAGGACCCGTTTTTCGAATCCGCACGGCATTGATACAAATGTAAAGCCGATGCCGTTTTCGACCGCGGCCGATCTCGCGCGCCTCACGCGTTACGCGATCAACAAACCGGCATTCCGTTTTTATGTTTCGCAAAAGGAACGGCAGATTGCGTTCGAGCGCGGGACACAGAAGAAAGCTTACATGCTGCGCAACACGAACGAGCTTCTGGGCACGGCCGGCGTTGACGGTGTGAAAACAGGCAAGACGACGCGCGCAGGTGATTGTCTGATTCTTTCGGCGCACCGCGAGCCCGAGATCCAGAAGCAGGGCGAGCGGACGAAAGTAACGCCGCGAAATTTGATCGTCGTCATGCTCGGAAGCGCGAATCGTTTCACCGAAGGCGGGCAGCTTCTTGCGCGCGGCTGGCAACGTTACGACCAATGGGCGGCGGGCGGCCGCATGATCGATCCCAAGAAGACGCTTTAACTTTTCGCCGAGCACATGATCAAGCCCCGTATCGGCGTGTTGACGAGCGGCGGCGACTGCCCCGGCTTGAACGCAGTCATACGCGGAGTCGTTCTCGCCGCTGACAAATTGGGTTGGGAAGTAGTCGGTTTCCTCGACGGCTTCGAAGGTTTGCTGCCGCCGGGCAATTACAAAATCCTCAAGCGCCGCGATACTTCCGGCATCATGCCGCGCGGCGGAACGATCATCGGCACAACCAATCGCGGACATTTCGTCGTCAAGGTTGGGGCCGGCGATCTCAGGGACGTTGCTGCCGACGTCATCGCGGATGCGCGCGAAGTGCTGAGGACGCTCGAAGTCGAAGGACTCATAGTCATAGGCGGCGACGGGTCGATGACCACAGCGCTTCAGTTGCAGGAGGCGGGCATCAATTGCATCGGCGTTCCAAAAACGATCGACAACGACTTGGAAGCGACGGCGATGACGTTCGGTTTCGATTCTGCCGTCGCGACCGTGATGGATGCGCTCGATCGATTGCATACGACCGCAACCAGTCACAAGCGAATCATGGTTCTCGAAGTGATGGGACGCCATGCCGGCTGGATCGCATTGCATGGCGGGATCGCAGGAGGCGCGCACATCATTCTGATCCCCGAAATTCCGTTCGACTACGACAAGGTTTGCGCCGCGATCCAATTACGCGCCGACCGCGGCAATCGATCCGCGATCGTCGTCGTGGCGGAAGGCGCGAAGCCGCGGAACGGCCAGGTGGTCATGCGACACTGCGAGGAAGGCGAAGACCGTTATGGCGGAATCGGCTTTGTCGTCGCCGCCGAGATCGCGGCGCGCTCCGGAAAGGAAACGCGCTGCACGGTCCTCGGTCATCTTCAACGCGGCGGAACACCGACCACGCTCGATCGCATTCTCGGCACTCGCTTTGGCGTGAAAGCCGTGAAGCTGATCGGAGAAAAACAATTCGGCTCAATGGTCAGTTATCAAAACTACCAGGTTCGCCATGTCCCGATTGCGGACGCCGTAAATCGTCTGCGACTCGTCCCACCCGACGGCCAATTGGTCCAAACGGCGCGCGCGGTGGACATTTCTTTCGGCGACTAACATGAAAATCGTTTTGGCTTATTCCGGCGGGCTCGATACGTCCGTTATCCTGCGCTGGCTTAAAGAAAATTATCAGGCGGAGATCATCGCCTTCTGCGCGGATATCGGTCAGGAGGAAGAACTCGCGGGGCTCGACGAAAAAGCGTTCAGCACCGGTGCGACGAAATGCGTGATCGACGATCTGCGCGAGGAGTTCGCGCGGGATTTTATTTTTCCAATGATGCAGGCCGCCGCGATTTACGAAGGCCAGTATTTTCTAGGGACCAGTATTGCGCGGCCGCTCATTGCGAAACGGATGGTGGAGATCGCGCGCGCGGAAAAGGCGGATGCGATCGCGCATGGCGCGACAGGGAAGGGGAACGACCAGGTGCGCTTCGAGCTGACCGCCGCCGCGCTCGCGCCGGAGCTGAGCGTGATCGCGCCGTGGCGCGAGGAACGTTTCCGAAAGGAATTTCCCGGCCGGGCCGAGATGATCGCCTACGCGGCCGCGCAAAAAATTCCGGTCGAAGCGAGCGCGTCGAAGCCTTATTCGATGGATCGCAATCTACTTCACATCAGTTTCGAGAGCGGGATGCTGGAGGATCCTTGGTTCGACGCCAGCTCGGCGGAAGCGCGCGGGATGTATAAACTGAGCGTCGCTCCCGAAGAGGCCCCCGATGAGGCCGAATACATCGAGCTGGAGTTTCGCGATGGAAATTGCATCGCCGTAAATGGAAAAACCCTTTCGCCATTGGCCGTGATGCAAACCTTGAACAAGCTCGGCGGGAAACACGGCATCGGCCGCGTCGACCTGGTCGAGAACCGGTTCGTCGGCATGAAGAGTCGCGGCGTTTACGAAACCCCGGGCGGCGCTCTCCTGCATTTCGCTCATCGGCAAATGGAATCGCTCACGATGGATCGTGAAGTGATGCATTTGCGCGATGGTCTCGTTCCGAAATACAGCGAGTTGGTTTACAACGGCTTTTGGTTCGCGCCCGAGCGGTACGCGTTGCAAGCGCTCGTCACCGAAACGCAACGCGACGTAACCGGGATCGTGCGCCTCAAACTCTACAAGGGGAATATCATCGCGGCCGGCCGGAGAAGTCCGAAAAGTCTTTACGATCCTCAGGTTGCGACGATGGAAGGCAGCGGCGCAGACGCTTATGATCAAAGCGACGCGACCGGGTTCATTCGCCTCAATGCGCTGCGGCTTAAAGCGCGCGCCGCGATTTCCGAAAAACCAGTTGGCTGACCGGTAACTCGCCGTAAGTTCTGCCCCTCCAACCGGAAAATTTTCGCTCCTATGATCACTGTAATGCGCAAGCACCACAAATGGCTCATGATCGTCATCGCGGTCCTGGCCATTCCCTTCATTTTCTATTTCAACAAGTCCGATTTGAGCGCGCGCCGGCAGGACGATCTCGGCCGGATTTACGATCGGCCGGTCACCAATGTGGAATTTCAGCGCAGCGCCCGGCTTTTGACACTCGCGCAAATGCTCGGCCTCTCGCAGTTGGTTCAGGATTTGATGATGCGCCCGATGAGCGAGAACGATGCCTACGTCAATTTCGCCTTCAATCGCCTCGTCCTCGATCACGAAGCGCCCGCGCTTGGGATCCGGCCCAGCTCGGCGGAAGTCGTCGCGTTTGTGAAAACGCTGGCGCCGTTTCAGGGAAGCGGCGGATTCGATATCAATAAGTACCGCGAGTTTACCCAAAACAGGTTGCCTGCCCTCGGGTTCACGGAAGCGCAGCTCGAAGAGCTTGTCTCGGATCAGCTCGCGTTGAATCGCCTCAAGGACTTGCTCGGTGCCGGTCTTCATGTCGCCGATTCCGAGAGCCAGGAATACTACGACCAGGCTTACGGAAAACTGCACGTCGCGGTGGTGCGCTTCCGGGACGACGATTTTCACAACAACGTAAACGTCAGCAACGACGACATCGCGAAATATTACGAGGCGCACAAAGCGGAGTTGAAGACCGACGAGAAACGCACGGTTGAATTCGTCGCGTTCACTTTTGGCGACGCTGAAAAAAAACTCGCCGGCAAGGAGCGGATCGATGCTCTCCAGAAACTGGCCAATCGCGCGAACGATTTCGTCCAGGCGACGCTCGAGAAGGGCGCGAAATTCGCGGATGTAGCGGCGAAATTTAACGTTCCCGTGACGGCGACCGGCGAGTTCACCGCGGCGGCGCCCGATCCGAAGCTGCCGGCGAACACGCAGCTCGCCCAATACGCATTCCAATTAAAGGAACAGGAGTCGGTCAGCGACGCGATCCAAACGCCCGATGGATTTTACGTTGTCCATCTCCTCGGCATGACCGCGTCGCGGCAACTCACGCTCGATGAATCGAAGCCGAAGATCACCGAGGAGCTGACGAAAGAACGCACCAAGCAAGCCATCGCGGCGCGCGCCGGCGATGTCGCCCGCACGATTCGCGAAGCGACGAAAGCCGCGACGCCCCTCGACAAGGCTCTCGCTCAAATGGGGCTGCAGGCGGAGCGGGTTCCGCCTTTTTCCCTGATTGAGACTCCGCCGAAGCCGGAGCCGTCTCCATCCACCAAGCCCGAAGAAAAAAAGCCGGATGTTCCCGATCTCGCTTCCATCAAGAGCGCGCTGCGAGAATTGAATCCGGGCGACGCGAGCGATTTCGTGTCGACCCAGACTGGCGGACTGGTGGTAGTGCTCGAGTCGCGCGAGCCGGGCGATCCGGCCGGCTTCGCCGCAGCCAAGGCGATGTTCGAAAAGAATTATCTCCAGAGCAAACGGATGGTCGTGTTCGACGAATGGTTGCATGATCGCCGTCGCGCTGCCGGACTTCAGGAAGCCGTGGCGCCTCAGGCCGAGACTTAACCCAAAACGTATCGCATGTCCGCGCTCGAGGAACTCTTCGACGATGCGAACGGCGATCTTGCCATCGGCGAATTAGAAAGCGCCGTCGAAAAATACGGGCGTTGCGTCGAGCTAGACCCGGCGTTCTTCGATGGCTGGCACGCGCTTGGAATGGCGTTGATGAAAACCGGCCGTTTTCCGGAAGCGATCGAGGCCGGAAAAAAAGCGACCGAGCTTCGGCCTAACGACCAGATCGCGTGGACGAGCCTGTCGCTTTTCTATAACCGCAACGGCGACATCAAAGAAGCCGAAGCTGCCGGCACGAAAGCGAAGATCCTTTCGTGGGGCGGCAAGATCGTGAAGGACTAACGGTCGCCGTCGGCGACCGAAGCTCCAAATTCCAAGCACCAAGCTCCAGAGAAATTCCAAACATCAAAATCCAAAGGAAGCGCGACGGCCCGGCGTTTGGAGCTTGGGGCTTGGTGCTTCTCTGGAGCTTGGAGCTTGGTGCTTGGTGCTTGGTGCTTCGGTCCCGAACACGACCGTCACGCGGTCAGCTCCCGAAATACCGCCAAAAACCTCTCCATCTGCGGCTTCGTTCCGATCGTCACGCGCAGGTGATTCGGCAACGGCGGAAAGAGCCGGCCGACCTGCACCTTCTTGTCCTTGAACGCGGCGATGAGCGGTTTCACTTCGCGCCGCATATCGATCATCATGAAGTTCGCCTGGGACGGAATGTAGGTGTACTTCATTTTGTCCAGCTCGCCGCAGACAAACTTCCGGACCTCGGAATTATTCTTCCGTCCGTTCTCGACTTGCGCGTTGTCGCCCAAACTCGCGAGCGCCGCGACGATCGCCATGATGTTGACGCTGTCCCACGATTGCTCCGCGCGCATCAGCTCGATTTTCTCCGGCTGCGCGACGCAATAGCCGCAGCGCAATCCCGCCATCCCGTAGACCTTCGAAAACGTCCGCGCCACGATCAGGTTCGGATGATCTTTCACCAATGGGATCACGCTCTCGTAATCGGTCGTCTCAACGAAATGATGATAGGCCTCGTCCACAAGGACGATTGTTTCGCGCGGAACTTTAGCGAGGAACGCGCTCAGCTCGGCTTTGGGCGTGATACTCGCGGTCGGGTTGTTCGGATTACAAACATAATGAAGACCGACGCCCGGGATATCGCCCATCTTCGTCAGGTCGTGGCCATAGGTCGCGTTCAACGTCACTTTGACCGCCTCGGCCCGGCTGGCTTTCGCGTGACCGACGCACGCTTCGAACGTTGGGTCGCCGACTACGAGCTTCTCCTCCGGACCAGTGAACGCAGCCACCGCGACCTTCAGGATCTCTCCGGACCCGGCGCCGGTCAGGATATTCTCCTTCGCGACTTGATTCAGTTTCGCCAGCGCGTCGACGAGCTCGTCCTGTTTCTCGTCGGGATATTTCCACGCGAGCGCGAAGCCCGCCGTCATCGCCTTGAGCGCAGCTGACGAAGGTCCGTACGGATTTTCGTTCGAGCTTAGCCGGACGACGCCGGACGATTTGGTATCGGTTGGTTTTGGCGTGGATTCCGAAAGACCGAGGGCCGGTCGCAGGGCCGCGTAGGCAGCGCCCGCGCCCAGAAGTTTCGTGAACCCCCGACGCGAGAGCGCGGTTGGATTTTTCACGGAACGGTTTTGCCCGAAGCGGGCGGGCGAGTCAAGGTGGATCACGAACATGCGAGGCGAATGGGTGGAATCGTACGTGCCGGCGCGATTGGATCGAATGCCGTGGAGCCGGTGGCATTGGCTCATTGTGTTTGCACTTGGCGCAACGTGGATTCTGGACGGACTCGAGGTCACGCTGGCCGGGTCGTTAGGCGGGATCCTCACGCATCGCGAGACTCTCGGGCTGACGGATGCGCAAGTCGGGGCGAGCGCGACTTGTTATCTCATCGGCGCAGTGATCGGCGCGTTGCTCTTCGGCTACGGAACGGATCGGCTCGGCCGAAAGAAGCTGTTTTTCATCACCGTCGCAGTTTATCTGACGGCCACGGCGTTTACGGCATTCTCCTGGAACTTCGCCAGCTACGCAGTTTTTCGCGCGCTGACCGGCGCTGGAATCGGCGGCGAATACGCGGCCATCAATTCGGCGATTGATGAACTAATTCCGGCGCGCGTTCGCGGCCGTGTCGATCTGATGATTAACGGTTCGTATTGGGTCGGCGCCGCCATGGGCTCCGCGGCGACGGTTGTCTTGCTCGATCCGAATCGATTGCCAGTTTGGCTCGGCTGGCGGCTCGCCTTCGGAATCGGTGCAACGCTCGGATTGATCGTGATTTTCTTTCGACGCTGGATTCCGGAGAGTCCGCGCTGGTTGCTCATTCATGGCCGGCCTAACGAGGCGGAAAGAATTCTCGACGACGTAGAACAAAGCATGGCGGCGGATGCGCTGCTTCCACATGATGCACCTCCGACCCGCGTCCGCACGCGGACGCACACGCCCTGGCGCGAGATCTGGAACACGATCGTGCATGAGCATCGCCGCCGTTCCTTGCTTGGCTTCGTCCTCATGCTGACGCAGGCCTTTTTCTACAACGCGATCTTCTTCACCTATGGCCTGGTTCTGATGCGCTTCTACAATGTGCCTGCGCAAAACGTCGGTGGTTACTTGTTGCCGTTCGCGCTCGGAAATGTCCTCGGCCCGATCGTGCTCGGCCATCTCTTCGACACGATCGGCCGCAAGAAAATGATCACAGCGACCTACGCGATCGCCGGTCTGTTGCTCGCCGCCAGCGGCTGGCTTTTCCACGCCGGAATGCTGACCGCGCAAACGCAAACCATCGCATGGATGATCATCTTCTTCGTTGCCTCGGCTGCTGCGAGCTCCGCCTATCTCACCGTGAGCGAAATTTTCCCGCTCGAGATTCGCGCTCTCGCAATCGCGATCTTCTACGCCTTTGGAACTTTGGCCGGCGGCGCCGGCGCGCCGATCCTTTTCGGCCGGATTATCGGCACCGGATCGAAGACCGCGTTGCTCGCCGGTTACCTCGTCGGCGCCGCCTTGATGATCATCGGCGCGCTCGTCGAAGCATGGCTCGGCGTTGATGCCGAACGAAAATCGCTCGAACACGTCGCAACGCCGTTGTCCTGCAAGCTGTAGCCGCGCTAACGAGCGAAAACGAAATTCCTAAGGCTGAGAACCTGGCAGGTTCACGCTTCTTTGGGTTTGGCTCTCTTGGCGACAGATACAATACGGTCGAGTTTTTCAATCACTTCGGGCGCGATCTCTCTTTTCGGAACCAAACCGGCCAAGACATAATAATCTGCCTTTCGGAGTAAATTTGGTAGCTCAAGCTTCTTAAAGAAGCGTTCAAATAGAGGATTTAAGAAATCATCGCTCGCCTTTAGATCTGGCGACCATGGGTCTGGGCGGCCAAGTGTTTGAAGTGCCACGGTTACTTCTTGAATGCACTCACGCATGACTTGCTCTCTACGCGAGGCCTCCGCGCCGCCAAACAAATCATCCGGTTGATCGTGTCGTGCGTATGCAAGAAGTACAGATTCGATGCATAAGTAATTTTCGATCTCGCGTCTTTCCCACATCGTCTCGGTTAGCGGGGTGTTATTCGCGAGCGCCTTATCAATCCGATCAAATAAAGCAAAGCCAACTAAATCGGGTTTGGCTTCTTGAATTCCAAAAAAGTGTTCTCGCGCGCGTTGAGGAAGATTTGTCGTGACGTAATGAACAAAGGGACGTGCGAGTTCTTGGGCGGCGGGATGATTTAACGTTGCGGCAAAAGCCTGAAGTATCGCCAAATCCGTTGAGCCCTCGACGTACAGAATCCAGCCTTTGAGTTCTGCCTGATAATACTGATCGAAACCTATGTCTGTTAGAGCCTTCAGCACTTGCTGGCCGCGGTCGTCAATACGGTGTGGCGATCCTACAAACGCAACTACAACATCTCGATTCGCCGCCTCATTTAGGACGACCTCGGAATGGCTGGCCGCAATAACTTGAGAGCCTTGCCTCGAAGCAACTTCCGTCAACAACTGATAGATTTGACGTTGCCGCAGGACCTCGAGATGAGCGTCGGGTTCATCCAAGAGTAGGACTGTTTTTGGATTGGCGTGGAGATGAGCAAGCAGAAGGAGCGTTTGTTGCAGTCCACGGCCCGAGCAGGACAAGTCCAACAAACTCCCTTCCGGATCTTTATAGGCCATCGTGATTTCACCACGTTCTTTGATGAACTTTGGAGGCTGAAGCGCCGCACCAAAAAGCGAATGAATGCATTCCGTAATTTCTGCCCACGCCGTCCTCGGTTCAGTTTGCTCGTAGATTTGAAAGCAAAGATTCCTCAATACTTGTGCAGTTTGGCCTTCACCGAGAAGCACGTTAATTCGACCCGATTCCCATTTTGGTTCGGTCGCCGCTAAGCCGGACATTGGCGGAAGCAATGCGAATCTTGTCGCGCCAGCTTCAGGGGGTACAGCCATTCGCTCCGGTTGTTTGGCATTGCTCAACCGTAACGGCCGGCAATACAGCGATTCTTCATTCGCGTAGTCAAACTCTAGTCCGCATGACCAAAATTTGCCGTCGGTGACACCTTCCATCGTGACATCGATGCGAACATTTTGGGTCTGTGGTTTCCCATCAACGTTCCGGACATCGCGGACATGCAGGTTTCGCCACAAGAGGTTAGCGTCGGGGACTGGAATAGCGATAAGGTCACGGCGATTGATTGTCACACCCGGTCTTTTCTCTGGCGAAGTCTTACCTTCACGCTTCTCGTTCCAACGGCGAAGTCCGACATCCCACAGTGCGAGAGCTTGAAGCGCCGTTGTTTTTCCCGAGTTATTCTGCCCTATGAAGACGACTGCTTGACCTAACTCGATGTCAGCGTCGGCAAATCGCTTAAAATTCGTAATTCGTAAACGTGTGAGCATTCGGCCAAGACTTTAATAAATCAGATTGGCGAAGCGAGCGTGAATCTGTGGGAGAAACCGGATCCCAAGCAGGCCCACCGAAGCGGCAGCCAACCGTCGCATTCATCGCGACTCGTCGGCTCTAATTTACGGTTGCGCCGCGATGTCGCGCAACCGACGCTCGCCGCGATGAAGCAAGATGTGATGGATCCGGCTCTTACGGGAACGCCTGCATTGTCAGATCCCAAGGCCCCGATCCCGCGCCAGATTCGATACATCATCGGCAACGAAGGCTGCGAGCGCTTCAGCTTTTACGGGATGCGCAACATCCTGACGGTGTTCCTGGTCACATCGCTTCTGGCGTATTTGCCCGAAGCAGATCGTGAGCACGCCGCCAAGGATGTCTTTCACACATTTGTCATTGGCGTTTACTTCTTCCCGTTGCTTGGCGGCTGGCTGGCCGATCGTTTCTTTGGAAAATATCACACGATCTTTTGGCTCAGCCTGGTCTATTGCGTCGGCCAGGCGTGTCTCGCGTTCTTCGTGCATGATCGCACCGGATTTTTTGTCGGGCTGGGCCTGATCGCGCTCGGGTCCGGCGGGATCAAGCCGTGCGTCGCGGCGTTTGTCGGCGACCAATTTGACCAGACGAACAAGCATCGCGCGAAGGTGGTGTTCGATTCGTTTTACTGGATCATCAATTTCGGCTCGCTCTTCGCCTCGTTCCTGATGCCGAAATTTCTGGAATGGTTCGGAGCTGCGATTGCGTTCGGAATCCCGGGCGCACTCATGTTCATCTCGACCGTGATTCTTTGGCTGGGGCGGAAGCAATACGTCATGGTTCCGCCTGCAGCGCCGAATCCGCATTCCTTCCTCCGTGTCTCCCGCGATGCGATCGCTTCCGGCGCGCGCGGGCAGATTCTCGCCGTCGTCGGTGCGGTCGCGGCGATTGTCTCGTTTCTTTTGATTCCGAAGCTCGGCTTCGTTATCGCCGCGTGTCTGGCCCTGGTGGCAGTGATCGCCTTTGGCGGACTCGGCATTTGGCTTCAGCTCGAGGCGATTCGCGGCAAACATCCGGACGAAGCGATCGATGGCGTGCGCGCCGTCCTGCGAGTGCTGGTGCTGTTCGCGCTGGTCACGCCGTTCTGGTCGCTCTTCGATCAAAAAGCGTCGACGTGGGTGCTACAAGCAAACGCGATGAGCAAACCGAGCTGGTTCCAGCCCTCGCAAATGCAAGCGCTCAATCCAGCGCTGGTCATGCTGCTGATTCCTTTCAACAATCTCGTGCTCTATCCCGCTCTGCGACGCCGCGGTTACGAACCCACCGCGCTTCGGCGAATGACGGCGGGGATCGCGTTTGCCGGTGTCTCCTGGATCGTCGTCGGCGTGATGCAATTGGTCCTCGATGGCGGCCACGCCTTCACCATCGCATGGCAAATGTTGCCCTACGCGTTCCTCACGCTGGGCGAAGTCCTCGTTTCGGCGACCGGGCTCGAATTCGCTTACAGCCAGGCGCCGCTGTCGATGAAGAGCGCAATCATGGCGTTCTGGAGTCTCTCAGTCACGATTGGCAATCTCTGGGTGCTGGTAGTGAATGCCGGCGTCCAGAATGGCGGCGTCATTGATTTTATTAAGTCGAGCGGGTTCGGCCTGACGGCGTTCCAGATGTTTTTCTTCGCGGTCTTCGCGTTCGCGGCGGCGCTGGTGTTCGGTCTGGTGGCGCGGAGTTATCCGGTAGCGGACCATTATCGCAAAGCCTGACAGACGAGTTCCGTCGTGTAAACGGAACCGGCCGCCATCAACTGACTGGAATTAAGGCAGAATGATTCGACGTGGGTCAGACCGGCGTCGAAATTCGCGTGCGATTTGAGAAACGGCCGGATCGTTTGCGGAGAAACGTCCCGGCAGCGGGCGAGCGTGATGTGAGGATGGAAAGAACGCAGGTCGGGCTCGAGGCCGACGGCGAGGAGAGCTTCCTGGACGCGCTTGTGCAATTGGAACAAATGCGGATGCCCGCTGCCCACGCCGATCCAGATTATTTTCGGCCAGCCTTGGGTTGGGAACGTTCCGAGGCCGAGGAGTGGGAGGAAAAATGATTTCCACGAAATGGCTCGGAGTTTTTCTGAAAGCGCTTCCTGAATTTCGGTCCCGACATTTCCGAGAAAGGCGAGAGTGAGGTGCATTTGGCGCGGCTCCAGCCAGCGCACGCCGCGCACGTCCGGGTCGAGTTTGGCGAGACTTTTCGTGATCGATTCCGGAAGCTCGATGCTGACGAAAAGCCGCTTCGCGCTCATCGCGACTAGACGCCGACAGCGACGTTGTCGGGCGATCGGTCATCGGCGGGCTTGTTGAAGGAGAAGGCGAAGATGGCGCCGATCAAACAAAGAAACGCGCCCGCGAGAAACGGGGTGTACCCGTATTGCGAGATCGGTTTCCGCATGTCGAAGGTGAGCAACCAGCCGCCGAGAAGGGGACCGAGCAAGCGCGCGGCGCTACCCGCGGATTGGAGAACGCCGAGGGCGCGTCCTTGCCAGCTGGCCTCCACCATTTGCGACGCGAGCCCGCTCAGCGGCGGACTCGCAAAACCGCTGCCGGCGGATAATCCGGCGGAGACGAGCAGGAGAAAAGCGAGGTTGCTACTCATCGGCAATAACGCGAGCGACACCGTCGTTAAAATCATTCCAGCGCGGGCGAGCGCAACTTCGCCAAACATCTTGATTAGTCGGCCGATGAGTCCGCCCTGCACGATCACGCTCACGATTCCAACGAAACCGAAAAGGTAACCATTCGCCTGCGCGTCGTAACCGAACCGCTTTTCGGTGAAGAGAGCGAACAGCGTCGTCATGATCGAGAACCCGACAATCAGAAAAAAATACGTGCCGAGGACGATGGCGAACATCGCGCCGCGACCGTGGCGAAAAACTTCCGCAATGCTGGCTTGTTCGTGGGGCCGGGCGCGGTGTTCGCGAGAAAGACTTTCCGGCAAGATCAGATAGACAAGCGCGGCATTGACGACGGCGAGGCCGGCGGAAAAGTAGAACGGCGCGCTGTAGGAAATCCGGCTCATCACTCCGCCGATGAGCGGACCGAAGGTAAAGCCGAGACCGAACGCGGCCCCGATCAATCCCATCGCGCGTGAACGTTTCTCCGGAGCAGTTACATCAGCGATGTAAGCTTGCGGGATCGCGATGTTGCCGCCGGTGATGCCCGCCAAAATCCGCGCCGCGAAAAGGAGCGGGAGGCCGTGCGCCAATCCCATGAGCGCGAATCCGACCGCGGTGCCGACAATGCTGACGAACAAAACTGGGCGACGTCCGAGGCGATCGGAAAGTTTGCCGAGGATCGGCGTGAAGATGATCTGCATCCCGGAGTAAATTCCCGTGAGCCAGCCGATGGCGATCGGCGACGCGTGAAAGTGTTCCGCGTAAAGGGGCAGAATCGGAATGACAATGCCGAATCCGATCAGGTCGATGAAGACCGTCAGAAAGAGGACGAAGAGCGGCGAACGCGGACGAGACATTGAGCGCTAAAGTAGCACAGGCATCTTGCCTGTGTTACGCGCCGTGCCGCCGATTGAAGCGCGAGACTTCACGTTCCGTCTCGCGATCGACGGCCCGCTTCTTCAGATCCGCCCGTTTATCGTGGGCGACTTTTCCCTGCGCGACACCGATCTCGGATTTCAGCCTTCCGTTTTTCCAGTAGAGGCTGAGAACCACGAGGGCGCGGCCGGAGATCGCGCTCAGTCCATAAAGTTTGTCGATCTCCTGACGGTGAAGGAGAAGTTTTCGCACGCGTTTCGCGGCGGGAATTTCGTGGCTCGCGCGTTCGTACGGCTGAATGTCGGCATTGTAAAGAAAGGCCTGACCTTTCTCGATCCGAACGAAGGCGTCGGAAATGTTCGCCTTGCCGGCGCGGATCGATTTTACTTCACTGCCTTTGAGCTCGATGCCGGCTTCGTAGCGCTCGAGAATGTGAAAATCGCGGAGCGCTTTGCGGTTGAGGATCGTCTCGGTCGCCATCGCTTGGAAGATAACACAGGCGGGACGCCTGTGGGCCGCACAGCCGAGACGGCCGTGCTCCGGGACGCGGCGCTACGAAGCAGCGCCGTCGGCGGGCGTCTCAGGGGCGAGCTCGTAGGTGAGCTTGCCGGCGATGATTTCGCGCAGCGCGATGTCGGTGAGGGAGGAACGCGGAGTGGCTTCGACAAGCGGACGATGGCCTAACCCCAACTGCCGGACGCGCCGGGAAACGACGTTGATCAGCAACTGCTGATTCGGAATCACTAGAGCTGCTTCTTGCAGGAGTTGAGTGGTCATATTGCGCAAGGAACGGACGGGGCGCGCGGCCTCCGCCGGGAACTGAAGAATCGCCGGCGACTCGCCAGAAACATTAGGTGGAATAAGATTGGAAGCGATCATCGTCGGGCAAACGGGAACGTTGACTTTGCGAGCGGCGACCGCAGCTGTCAAACGATTTGTTCCCGCTTCTTTCGAGCGGCCGGCGGGGCTATTTATTGCCCTTCGGCACCGTCACCGTGACGCTCTTCGTGGTTGCATTGCCCGAGGCGTCCGTAGCCTGGACCACAATTGTGTAGACCCGCCCGTTGCCTCCGCCGTTTCGCTCCGATTGAAGATTGAGAGTAAGGTCTCCCGTAATTTGGTATTGGCCGTCGCCGGGCTCGTTGCTGGTCACCGAGATAATTTTGGTTTTTGGATTCGGGTCACAGATATCGGTGGCTGCCGCGGAAATTGTGACGGGGACCATTTTGTGGTTGGGCGGTGAAAAAACGCTCGGGCTCGCACTGAGGCGCGTGATCGTCGGCGCGGTGGTATCGACAATGGTGACGGTCGTTGACTGTGTGATCGGGTCCGATTCCCCATCATTCACCACAATTATTACGTTGGTCGGACCATCCGGATAAATGGCGGTGTAGGTGGACTGCCCCGCGCTAGTCGGCTTGGCGGCCGGTATCTGATCCGTTTGTTTGACCTGGTTATCAACGATCCATTGAATGATGAGCGCGTGACCTTTGCTGTCGCTGACCTGCACCGAAATGCTGGCACTGGTCCCTTTATAGGAAGTGCATTCCACCGTTTGCGGTCCGGTGAGTGAATCGATCTTTGGGTAATGCGGCGGCTCCGCCTCATAAGCACCGATGTCCAGCCGTGCGTTATCAACACGTAGAGACCCACGCTGGTCGGTCGTCAGCGGCGGAGCAAATGTGTTGGGATCGAAAGCCGGATCGCCATGATCAATCGCCAGACTGCGGGGCAGAAGGGCCATCGTCGCGGTCGGTCCACCGTTGTCCTGCAACGGCCCGAGGAGAGGATCGATGTTAATAAAATCAGTGCCCGTCGCCCCGGAGTTACCCGAGGTATCGCCAATGACGTTGTAGCCGCGGCTAATGAATGTGCCAAAAATATCCGGGCCGGCCGGCGCGGAGTTGCGCGCAATGATGGTGTTCGCGACGCTCATGGTGGCACCATCGCCATCTTCGTTAAAAACGCCGGCTCCCATGGAGGAGAGGCCGGCCGAGTTCCCTGAGATCGTGCTGTTATCCAAAGTAAGCGCGCCATCATTGTAGATGCCGGCACCCTGACTCTGCGCGCCTGACAGATTGTTCGCGATGGTGCTGTTCTCAATTCTTAGGGTACCAAAATTCCAAATGGCCCCGCCCTGGGCTTGATAGCCCGATCCCACCTTGTTGTTCGCGATCAGGGAATCGCGGATGATCCCGTCGCCGATGAAGAGCGCACCGCCTTCGCCTCCCTCGCCGGTTGAGTTAGCGGCAAAAACGCATCTGGTAATCACAGTGAGGTAATCGTTGTAAACGGCGCCGGCGATTCCGTCGGTCGGGATGCTGTTGCCTGTGAAATTGCAGCGCAAAAGGGTAAGCGGGCCGTTAGCGTAAATGGCGCCGCCATTATCCGCGGAGTTTTCAGTGAAAGTGCAATCCGTCATGGTGACTGAGACGCCCCTTGAACCAAAAAGGGCTCCGCCCAGGCCAAAACCGCTGGCCGTATTGCGTAAAAATTTGCAGTTGGTGAGCTCGAGAGGAGAACCGGGATAATAAATCGCGCCGCCAAGCTTATTTGGCGCGGAGTTTTCGGTAAAATTGCATCCGATTACCGTGGCGCGTGAGCGCAAAACAAAAAGAGCTCCTCCGTCCCCAAATCCGTTCTTAAGAGTGAGCCCCGTGAGCGTAAGCGGAGCTGTCGCAGAAAAAATGCGGATGCGGTTGCCACCGCTGATGGCAAGCTGATCTGCGCCCGGTCCGTCGATTTTGAGCTCTCTCGTCACGCTGAGCTCGCTCGCCAGCAAGATAACCTGGCCGTTCAGGGACGGGTCGAACTGGATCACATCGCCGGAAACGGCCGCGCTGATAGTGGCACGCAACGAACCCGCGCCGGTATCCGCACTACTTGTTACAATAAGCGTGCTGGCAGAACTCGAGACGCACGAAAGCGCACCTGCAAGAAGGCAGAGGAATGCTTTCACGCGCCTTCGTGCTCTAACGGATGTCCTCGACGTAGCTGACGATACGGTAATCGACAGCGTCGCCTTCGGCGTCCAGGGCACGGTCGTAGTGCCAGCTCGTGTTCCCGTTTCCGTAGAAGGTCTTACAGACGATCGCGCCGATCAGGTCCGGATTGCCGTTTAGGACCACGTCAGCACTGGGCGCGTAGAACGTGGCCGCAAAATTCCCGGGCGGCGCAATGTGGATGAACTGAGTTGTGTTCGGATCGGGGTCGCCGTTCGCAAGGAGCGGGCTGATTGAATAATACTGAAGGTTTGCGGCGAGATTACTCTCGTTGTCGACGTCGCGAGCTTTAATGTCGATGTTCCCGTTCACGAAGACCTTCACGTGGACATTGTTTTTAACGGTGACGCGAGCGGTCAGGTCGCCGGTGACACGGATGGCGACGTAGGTTTGGGCACCGCCGACCGGATTAATGATGAGTCTGCCGGGGCCCAGGCTCGAAAGAAGATAATAAGTAGGAGCTTGCGGTGTCCCAGCAGCCGGCGGTGTGAGGTTATGGTCCAAATTGTCGCTGACACTCGTGGGCGCGGCCTGTGGTGGCGGCAAATCCGTCGGCATCTTGAATGGCGGAACCGTGAACGCGACGTTATTGTCGACCGTGCCGGTGATGTATTGGCTCGGCTTGATCGTCCCGCCGTTCGTGGAGACATTTCCGTAGAGCATTCCATTCACTGCATCTGGGGCGACCGGCGCTCCGATCTCGACCGAGCCGCTTCGCGAATCCTTGTAGCGTGGACTCGCGGGATTGTTAGCGACAAAAACATAGGCGCCATCCTTGGAATTGTAGCTGTCGATCTGCGCCGCCGAGCCCAGGCCATAAAATGTCCCGGTGCATTTGATGGCAGCTTCGAACGGCGTCATCGGCGCGCTGATCTGTTCGATCCGTCGCGTGATCTGCGGATTCGGAACGGGGACAACCGCTAGACCTGTGCCGTCCCCATTCGCTCCGTAAGTCGCAACGAAATGGTCGGTCCGGAAATCGATTTTCCGGAGGAGACTGTCGCCTCGCGTTCCCGCGCCCATGCGATCGTCCATTCCAGTCCGGGGCAGGCCATTGACTGGCGCCGTTCCCTTAGAGCGCGCCCGATACCACGGATTGCCAGTCACCGGATCGTAGTAGAACAAATCGACGACAGTGCTGGTTACGAGTCCATTGGCACCGAACGTCGTTACTGGGCTCTCATGTTTTACCCCATTATTATTCCAGCCTGCGGCGGCGCTGAACGCATGCGTCGGATCCGTCACCGTCTTCCTGACTTGCGCGTAGGCGATGTCGCCGCCGGCTTCCGCAGCAAACAAAGAATCCTTCCAGCTGCGGACCTGACTCGACGAAACATTGAAGCGCGTCGTGCAGTTCTGCAGCACGTTTGCGCCGATGAGTGAAATGATCAGGATCGTGCACAACGCGCAAATGAGCACGTTGCCTTCTTCTACCGAGCGTCTTGTGCGCATGTTCGTTCTCCTCGATTAACCGCGCCGCTTGTTTCTCAGATACGCTGTCGAGTAAACCGTCGTGCCGCTTCGCGATGCCGGCGCGCCGCCCGAAGTAAAGATCGGCTGAAAAGTGATACTGGTTTTTGTGTATTCGGTGTTTGCCAATTCCACGTCCGTGGTCAGCGGAACGAGTTGATCCGTGCTCGATGCGATCGTCGTCACGGTTCCGTTTTCGGTCCGCAAGATCGACATCCCGTTGATGGAATAAGTGATTGTGCTGGTCGCGGCGCCGTAATTCACCTGCCAACCGCTGGGCGTATAAGCCATCGTGGGCGTTCGCGGAGTGCCGACTAGCGCCGGATTGACGAGCGCTTCAGGATCGCCCGCCTGGATGACGTAATTCGGGACGGTAATTGTCACGGTTTGCAAATCCGCCGAGGTCGTGACGATGAGCCCGCGTTTCACGTCGCGGCTGAGATAATCGACGATGCGAATCTGTTGCATGTGGGTTCCGAAATAATTGTCGAGAGCATTGAAGCTCTTTTGCAATGAGGTCGAGGACGTCAGGGTCGCGCCCAGGATTACGCTGCCCGCGGCGAGCGCAACGCTCATTTCGGGAAGAGTGAAGGCAAGGCGTTTGAGTGAGAGGTTGAGTTTCATTTTTTTGATCCGTTCGAGAGGATGTTGGTTGTTTGTTCGCTGCGTAATCTTCCCCCGAGGGTCATCGTCCAGACGACTTTCACGTCGACCTTCACCAGCTCTTTGCCGAGGTCTACGGCGACCGAATCCGTCGTCACTGTTCCGCTCGGTGTACGTGTGAACTGAGTGACGCCGTTGGCGGTTGGGAATGCGCTGATGGTCACGGTCTCAGTCGCCTTTTGACCGAAAGGGGCGGCGTTCGGTGCGGCTGCCATCACATTTTGAACCGCGGTCGTGTTGACGAGATCCGTGAATGCCAGGTTGCGCAACATTTCGGCGCGATCTTGAACGTGTTGGAGCGCCGCGACGGATTCTTTCGTGGCATCGATGTAACGCAGGCAGACGGCGTTAAGTTCGAAGACCGAGGCGAAGAAGGTGACGAGAAGGACCAAGCCCACCATTGTTTCGGACAAAGTCGTGCCACGGATTTGGGCTCGAGATAGGTGCTTCATGCCAAACTCAGCCATAATTACCATAAAAATCAGCAGTTACTAGGCCAGTTTTCTCGTTCCTGCGAGAACGTTTTCGCGTAGTTGATAGAAATGGCTGATTTTATCAAATCTGAGACGAAAATGCGATCCAAGCTTCCCCGCTCCGACAACCGACCAGCAATCCGTGCTTGTGCGGATGTAATGGCAAACGTTCACGGAGCGGCCGGTGAGTTTCGGAGGTTGGATCTTTGGAAACTTCCGCGCGCGAGAGCTTGCTACTGCTACGGAAATGCGCGAGATAGGTGCGCGTCGAGTCTGCTCAACGTGTGAGCAGTTCGGGCTGTGGCTCAGCTTGGTAGAGCGCTGCGTTCGGGACGCAGAGGCCGTGGGTTCAAATCCCACCAGCCCGACGCCTCGCGCGTCGCTTCGGCGCCATGAATCAAGCCATTCTCACCACCATCGCGCTCACGGGCTTTGGCGTGGCATTTTTTCATGCGGCAATTCCCACTCATTGGTTGCCTTTTGTGCTCACATCTCGCGTTCAGGGATGGAATGCATCCAAAACAATCGCCGTCACTGCTCTCGCTGGAACCGGGCATGTTATCGTCACCGCGGCCCTTGGTTTGGCGATTACGTTATTCGGTTCGGCGCTGAGTGAGACGATCGGCGCGTGGTTCCCGAGGATCGCCGGTGGCGCGCTTCTGTTGTTCGGGCTCTACTATTTGGTTCGGCAGATCATCGGCAAGGGCCACGTTCATTTTCATTATCCACACGAACATCTTCACGAACACCATCACGACCACAATCATGACCACGATGACGGTCACGATCATCATCACGATGAAGGCTGCCAGGCTCATCCCACATCGGATCGCGCGGCGATCATGAGCTTGCTCGCCTTCCTTACGTTCTCTCCATGCGAAGGCTTTGTGCCGTTTTACGTTTCGGGAATCCGTTACGGATGGGGCGGCTTTGCCGTGCTGACTGCGGTTCTCTCGGTCGCTACGGTGGCCGGAATGGTCTTGTTCACTTCGCTCACGCTCGCCGGACTAAGCAGACTGAAGCTCGGGATGCTGGAAAAATACGAGAGCGTTCTCATGGGGACTTTGCTTTGCGCCGTTGGGATACTGATCATCGTTTTTGAAACATGAAAAACGGTGAGGAGTTGAAAGTGGGAGCCGCGGCCCCGGCATTCGAAGCGATCGCGGTCGGCGGCGAATATGGCGAGGGCCAAAACGTAACGCTTCGCGATTTTCGCGGCTGGCCTGTTGTTCTTTATTTTTATCCAAAAGACGACACACCTGGTTGCGCGGTGCAGGCGTGCAGCCTGCGTGATTCGTGGAGCAGCGTGCGCGACAAAGCGAAAATCTTTGGCGTGAGTATCGATTCGGCGAAGAGCCACCGAAAGTTTATCGATAAATATGATCTGCCTTTCCCGATTCTCTCCGATCCCGAAAAGCAAATCGTGAACAGGTACGGCGTCTGGATTGAGAAAAGTATGTATGGCAAGAAATACATGGGCACGGAGCGGAGCACCTTCGTAATCGACCCTGCCGGCCGGATTTTCTCGATTTTTCGGAAGGTAAAGCCGGAGGAGCACATCGGCCTCGTCCGCGAAGCCTTGAGCAAGATCTCGCCGAAATGAAAGAACGGTTGCGCCGCACCGGTTCCGATGCTTGCATTGCGCTCCGGGAAACCGGTCAATCTCTATGGGCTCGCTGAAAAAACGCCGGAAGGCGAAGATCTCCAAACACAAGCGCCGGAAGCGCATGAAGGAGAACCGCCACAAGAAGCGTCTGCGCTACAAGTCGTAAGCGTACCGCTCGTTAGGCCGCGCTGGTTGCGCGCCGCGACTCCAGCAGCTACAATCCTGAACATGATTTTCGGGAAGAACGGGAGCGCTCGATCTCTGCGCCGCGTTCTTCTGTGCGGGTTGGTGCTGTTCTGCCTGGGCCCGATTGTCTGCGCCTCTCCTTCGGAACTTTCGACGAAACCTGTTCCCGCAAAAAAAGTCACGAGCCAGGACGACTCCTTCGTTCCAACTGCAGCGGCCGACCTTGCGCTCAAACCGGAGAATGCGCGCAAAGCGACTGCACTCGTTGATTTCGTGGAGGGCATTCGGCTGGAGGAAAATGCCGAAATGGAAAATGCACTCGCGATTTATCAGAAAGTTCTGAATTTCGAGCCGGGTCTATCCGAGCTGGCGCAGCGGGTCGCGACGCTTTTGAGCCAGCAGGCGGATTACCCGCGCGCGATCGATGTTCTGAAAGACGCGATCAAAGCAAAACCGAAAGACGCAGGTCCGTATCTTCAGCTCGCGTTCATCTACGCGAAATATCTCCGAAAATCGGATCAGGCTGTTAAATACGCGAACCAGGCTATCGCGCTCGATGCGCTGAATTTCGAGGCGTATCAGCGCCTCTACGAAATCGAAGCAGCAGCCGGCCAGCCGCAAAAAGCGCTGACCGCGCTCGATCGCGCGGCGAACGTCAAGAGCGATGATCCCGCGTTCTGGATTCGATTGGGCAAACTTTACGCCACGATCATTTTCAAGTCGGACAGCGAACCGAAGCCGGAAGAGCTCAAGCGCGTTAACAGTTTCTTCGACAAGGCCGTCGCGAATGCAGGCAACGATTCCGCCGCCCTCAAGGAAGTCGCTGACTACTATGCCGCGTCGCAGCAAATCCAGGAGGCGATCCCCCTGTATCTGAAAGTCCTCGAACTTCAGCCGGACGATTTGAATGCGCGTGAGAAACTCGCCACTGGTTTCGTTCTCACGAACCAGCGCGATAAAGCGATCGCGATGCTGGAAGAGATCATCAAGAAACAGCCGGCAAAATATCAGCCCTACGAATTATTGGCGCAGCTGTTCGATGAAGGCGGACGAGCCGCTGAGCGAGCAAACCAGCCCGAGCAGGCGAAGCCGCTCTTCGCCAAGGCCGCGGCCAATTATGAGCAGTCGCTTCTGATTAATCCGAGTCACGCCAACACCTATTTGCGCCTGGCGGAATTGCTGATCGTTCCGCTCAAGGACAGCGAGCGCGCCATCAGGTTTCTCACCGAAGCGCGTCAGCGTTTTCCGGGTGTTCCCGAGTTCAGCTACTTTCTTGCGATTGCGCAGCGCGAAGCGAAACACCCGCAGCAGGCGATCGTCACTTTCGAGGAAGCGTTGAACGAAGCGCAGGTCGCCAACGACGAAGTGCTCAATGCCCGTTTCTATTTCGACTACGGCGCCGCCGCCGATCAGGCCGGTCTCTATGACAAGGCGGCCGACCTGTTTCGCAAATCGATCGCGCTCGATCCGGCGAATTCAGCGGAGGCTTATAATTACGTCGCGTTCATGTGGGCCGACCACAACATGCATCTCGATGAAGCCGAACAAATGGTCACCCAGGCCTTGCAGTTCGATCCGAATAACGGCGCTTATCTCGATACCCTAGGCTGGATCCATTATCGAAAAAACAAGTTCGACGACGCGCTCAACGAATTATTGCGCGCCGCGCAAAACCTCACGCGGCCCGACCCGATCGTCTTCGAACATGTCGGCGACACTTACTCAAAATTGAACCGTATTCCGCAGGCGCTCGACTATTGGCAGAAGGCAGTCGCGTTGAGTCCCGAGAATAAGTTGCTCGCCGAAAAGATCGAAAAGACGAAGACGACGATCAGCAAAGGACCGCCGGGCCAGATCAATCGTTAAGACCGGCCGCCCCGTGAAAGGATACCCCACACCCTGGCAGCGCAAGACGATGTGGGCGGCGCTCACCGCGATCTTCATCGTCGTGCTGATCACGATCGGCTGCTCTGTCGTCTGGCTCATCGCCAACGTGGTCAGCTTTATTCAGCCAATCCTCATCCCCGTCGCGATCGCGGTCATCCTCGCTTACCTGCTCGACCCCGTTGTCACAAAAATGTGCGAGAAAGGTTTGGGCCGAACGAAAGCAGTCCTGGGGCTGTTCGCGGTCGTCTTTCTTTCGATCGGCGTTTTGGTGGCGTGGCTGGCGCCGGTCGTTTCAATGCAGGCCGCCAACGTCGGCCGCGAGCTGCCGCAGTACACACAGAAAGCGCGCGACACGATTGTCGACCTGATCTTCAAATACGATCACGCTTTCGGTGGACCGAGCACCAGGCGCGACAAAGTCTCGCCGACAACCAGCCTGTTGAACTGGCTTTTTGCCGCGCCATCGCCAGCTCGGACACCGACACCAGCTCCCGAGCCGACAGCAACCGCTGATGAAGTGATCGCAACACCGGAAATCGCGTCCTCAGGTTCGCCGACTCCGGCGCCGCGCGAACAAATTGGACCGACGTCGGACAAAATCTCGACCGCGGATCGCCAGCGGATCCAGGCCTGGGTGCAACGTCAGCTGCCAAACTTCGAGCGTCAGTTGCCTTTCATCGCCGAAAAAATCTGGACGCTGCTCAAGCAAAGCATCGGTGGTTTCCTCGGTGTTACCGGCTTTCTTCTCAGTCTCGTGATGGTGCCGATCTATCTTTTCTTTCTTTTGAAAGAGAGCCCCGCCATTGAAAAACGCTGGCGCGAATATTTGCCTTTGCGCAACTCGCCGCTGAAAACCGAAGTCGCTGCCGTCCTCGAGCAGATCAACAAATACGTCATCGCGTATTTCCGCGGCCAGCTCTTGGTTTGCCTCATCGACGGCACGCTCATCGGCACCGCTCTCTATTTTACAGGACTGAACTTCGCGCCGCTCATCGGACTTCTTGTCGTGATCCTGACGATGATTCCGTACATCGGCATTATCCTGTGCTGGGTTCCGGCGGTGCTGATCGCCGCCGGGCAATGGGGCGATTGGTATCATCCGATCCTGGTCACCGTTGTCTTTCTCCTGGTGCAAAATTTGGAGGCCGTGCTGATCGCACCAAAGATCGTGGGAAATTCCGTCGGTCTTCATCCGATGACGGTCATCGTTTCCATTTTCGTCTGGGGCTTGCTCATCGGTGGATTGCTCGGCCCGATTCTCGCCGTTCCGTTAACTGCCACCGCGAAAGTGCTGCTTGCGCGCTACGTCTGGGGCCGGCGGCTGCGCGAAAAAGTAGCCGATGCCGTCGATGAAGTCCCGGTCGTGAGACACGCCGAAAGTACCGTATAATTTTCCTTCCTGATCATGCTCATTCTCATGATCTTTTGGGGCCGCGACGTTCTGCGGAAAGATCAGGAGTAAAATCATGTCCACGAGCAAGAGTGTCGGCGGCGCCGACAGTTGCATTCCCATTCGCTTGCACGCATAAGAGTCCGCGATGGCAGAGCATGTTCGACGCGTCCGGCGCAGGCGCCGCGTAAAGCGAGTCCGCAGTGGACGGTTGAGATTCACGCCTGCGCGTTTGGCGATCTGCACCGTCGCACTTGTTTTCGGTTTCGGTTTCGGTTGGACGCTGCTCACTTACGGTCCGCAAGCGTATCGCGGCTGGCGCGAGTCGAATCTTCTCAAGAACGCAACGGCGCTGCTGGCGAAAGAAGATTACGACGCCGCCACTCGCGCGGCCCGAGAAGTTTTGCAGCTTCATCACGACTCGCTTCCGGCATTTCGCATCTTGGCGGAGGCGAGCGAAAGACAGAACCGGCCGGAGACGGTCGCATGGCGGGCGCAAATCGCGCGGCTCGAACCAGGCAGCGTCGACAGCCTGCTCAATCTCGCTTCGGCCGCGCTGCGTTTCGGCCGACTCGATACCGCGCGCAAAGCGCTCGACTCCGTTCCGCCCGCGCAACGCGGCCGCGCGGACTATCACGTCGTCGCCGGCTGGCTTGCCCGCGCCCAAGGGAATGACGCCGATGTTGAAACGCATTTTGCCGCCGCGGTCGCGCAGGAACCGGGCAACGATCTCTATCAATTCAATCTCGCGGTATTGCGGATTCGTTCGACCGCGCCGGAAAAACGCGACGAGGCCCGCAAAGTTTTGGAGCGCTTGAGAGGCATGCCGGCCTATCGGGCCGGCTCGCTTCGCGTGTTGCTCGGCGACGCCATTCAGATGAACGACCTGCCGCGCGCCGATGCGCTCGCCCAGGATTTGCAAATGAGTCAGCAGGTCACCTTTTCCGATTACCTGCTGTGCCTCGAATTTTATCGGAAGCTCGACGAGAAAAAGTTTTCCGCGCTTCTCGAGAAAGTGAAGCCCGTTGCCGCGCGCAACCCCAACGATCTCGCGCTGCTCCTGGATTGGCTGAATAAGAACGGTCTTGGGAGCGAGGTGCTGAAATGGATGGAGAAATTACCGTCCGAAATCACGACGAATCCGCCGCCGGCCATCGCCATTGCCGATGCATTTGTCGAAGCCAAGAACTGGTCGCGCCTGAAGCGCTGGACGCGCAGCGGCGCGTGGGGCGACGCCGAATATCTCCGGCTCGCCTATCAGGCTTACAGCTCCAAGCAATCGCGCCAGACTTCTTCGGACGCGGAGTTCTCTGCCCTCTGGCGCTCCGCCGAACGTGACGCCGCCGAACAAACCGAGCGTGAGATCAACCTGGCGCGGCTCGCTTCGAAATGGAATTTGCCGGCGGAAGCGGAGCAGCTCTGGCTTCGCGTGGCGAAAGATGCGCCGATGCGCCGCGAAGCGCTCGACGCGCTTTTCAAAATCTATCGGGCGAACAACGATCTGCCGAGTCTCTACAAGATTGCGCAGCGGCTCCACGAGAATTCGCCTAACGAACCCGCGCTCGCCGCAAATTGTGCGCGGCTCGCCTTGCTGGTTGATCAAAATCCAGCGGACGGCCATCGCCTCGCGAAAGAAACCTACGATCGCGCGCCGGACGACGTGAACGTCGCCATGACTTACGCTTATTCGCTCTACATGCTTGGACGAACGGCGGAAGGCATCGCGATCATGAAAAAACTGCCGCCCGAAGGCGTGCACGACCCACATGCCGCCGTCTACGCCGCGCTTCTCCTGCTTGACGAGAATAACGCGCCCGCCGCGCAGGAGTACATCTTCGCCGCCCAGGCCGGCCCAGTTTTTCCTGAAGAAAAGAAGCTCCTCGACGAAGCGCTCGCGAAAGTGAAATCGACTCCGGCGCCGAGTCCAATCCCAACCGCGACGCCGCCGTAATCATCCCGCCCGCATTGCCCTCGTGACAATCGCGGCGGCTAAATCTTGCGTCGCCTCATCGAGAGCATCGTTCGCGCTCTTGAGTTTTCGCGCATCGTGTGTCTCCAACGCTTGACGCACCGCTTTCGCCGCTTCCTCTATCTTCTCTTTCTCCGCCGGATCAATCGCGTCGCCCATCTGCGCGAATGCGGCGTCCACCGCGCGCAGCATCTCCTCCGACTTCAACTTAGTTTCCGTCCACACGCGCTCGCTCATGTCGTCGAACGCATGCTCGAGCGATTCGGAGATCATCGCTTCGACGGCTTCGTCCGACACGTCGACCGCGCTTTTGATTTCAACAATTTTTTCCGCGCCCGTTTTCGTGTCGCGGGCCAGAACATGAAGGATCCCGTTTGCATCGATCTCGAATTGCACGCCGACGCGGGCCACGCCTTTCAACGCCGGCTCGAATTCGATCTCGAATTCGCCCAGTCGCCAGTTGTCCCGCGCCATCTCGCGCTCGCCTTGCAACACTTTGATCGACATCGACCGCTGCTGGTTCACCGCCGTCGTAAACATTTCGCCGGCCTTGATCGGAATCGTCGAGTTGCGCGGGATGATAACGTTCATCAGTCCACCGAAGGTCTCGATACCTAACGACAACGGCGTCACGTCGAGGAGCACCACGTCACGCACCGCGCCCGATAAAATGCCAGCCTGAACCGTCGCGCCGATCGCAACTGCTTCATCCGGATTCTGCGATGTGTTTGGTTCGCGTCCGAAAATCTCGCTCACGAGCCGTCGCACCAGCGGCATTCGAGTTACACCGCCGACGAGAATCACGTCGTCGAGTTCCGTTGGCCTCAACTTGGCATCCGCCAAAGAACGAAGGCAGTGAGCCCGTGTCTGTTCGATGATCGGCCGCGCGATCTTCTCCAGCTCTTCGCGTGTCAGTTTGAAATGAAAGCTGTCAGCGCCCTCGAAAAACGGAATATCGATCGAGACTTCTTCCTCTGTCGAAAGCCGATGCTTCGCCTCAATTAAGGGCTCCAGCAGCCGCGCCCTGCTTTGAAAGCCCGGCCTCGCCAGCTGCGCAGGCTGCGTTACGGCCGGTTTCCGCACTTCGGTTTCCGCAAGCGAATCGAGCAAAGCTCGATCGATGTCGTCGCCGCCGAGACGCGTGTTGCCGTTCGTCGCGAGAACTTCGAACACGCCGTTGTCCAATTCCAAAATCGAAATGTCGAACGTGCCGCCGCCCAGATCGAAAACCGCGATCTTCGAGCGGCTCTTTAGCTTGTCGAGTCCATAGGCGAGCGCTGCGGCGGTCGGCTCGTTCACGATTCGCTCGACTGCGAATCCAGCCCGTTCGCCCGCGCATTTCGTCGCGTTTCTTTGGGCATCATTAAAATATGCGGGCACCGTTATCACAGCGCGGGTGACTTCGTGTCCGAGCGCAGCTTCGGCATCGCTTTTGAGTTTGCCCAGAATCAGCGCCGAGATTTCTTCGGGCGAATAGGTCCGCTCGTTGGTGAGGACGCGGACGGCCTTCCCTGCCTTGCGTTCCAGCAGGTAAGAAACGTCCGCATCTTTTTCGCGCAGCTCGTCTCCGCGCAAACCCATGAATCGCTTGATGGAATAAACGGTTTCTGCCGGTTTCAACGCCCGCATGCGCGCGGCTGGCTGTCCCACGAGCGGGGAACTCTTCCGGGCCAGATGAACGACAGACGGCGTCAACCGCGTGCCATTCTTATCCGCCAGCAGGATCGGGAATCCCGCATCCATCACGCCGATAAGCGAATTTGTCGTTCCAAGATCGATGCCGACGATTTCGTTCATTGCGACATCAATCTTTGTACGGATCGACGATATCGCGACCCGCCATCGCCACACCCAGCGGTGTCAGCGTATGCAAAATCCGAATCGTCCCGGAGTGCGCGGCGAGCACGTCCGGTAAACGCCGGTAAGCCTGGGGCGCTTCGTCGAGATCGCCGCCGCGCAGGACGACGCCTTTGTCGGCGATCCATTTCATCATCTCATCGTGCCTAACGAGTCCATCCTTTCGAATTCGTTTCCCGGCGATCTTCACAAATTTTCCTTTCGCCGCGGTGCGCGACATGATTCGTCCGGCTCCGTGGACGGTCGAGAACAACGCTTCCCGCGAAGTCCCGGAATCGACGCCTTCAATGATCACCGCGTCATCACCCATGCTTCCGCCGACGAATCCTTTCTGGCCGGGGAACGCCGGTGTGGCGCCTTTGCGCACGACCCAGTATTGGCGGCCGTCGTGTTCCTCGCGCCAGGCGAAATTGTGATGGTTGTGGACTTCTTCGACGATGCTCGCGCGCAGGATTCCGCGAACGACGTGGCGCGCGACCGCCTCGCGGCCAGCATACGCATAGCGGCCGGCCAGCGTCATTCCCGCGATGTAATCTTCACCAAGCGGCGACGCTTCTTCGACCACGGTTGGCGGAACATCCATTCCGTCTTTGCCGCCGGCCGCTTTTAAAAAATGCGTGGCCGTCTTGTGTCCGAGCCCGCGCGATCCAAAGTGGACGCCGACCCAGATCCGATCTTCTTCATCCGCGAAAATATCGACGTAATGGTTCCCGCCGCCGACTGTGCCGAGCTGCTGCGCGGCGGTTTGTTTCAGGTCCCGCATCGGTAACAATTCCCACGCCGGATCGTCAAACAGCTCGTGGTCGATTCGCGTTTTGCTTTTTTGCCCGATGCCGAACGAAATGTCGCGCACGACCTCGTTCATGATTTCTTCCATAGCGGGCGCAACCTGGGTGCGGGTCGCGTCTGTTCGAATAGCCAGATTGCCGCACGCGATGTCGAATCCAACTCCGGAGAGCGAGATCTTGTCGGTGTAGGCGACCACGCCACCAATCGGTTGGGCATAACCTTTGTGTCCGTCCGCGCATAAGACCGCGCGTTCCCCCCCGGCTTCCACGCATCGCTCGATCTGCGCGATCGTTGCCTCGTCGTGTTCGCCGAAAATTTTTGTTTTCATTCCGTTAGCTTGCGCTCCGCGACAACGCGCCATGCTTCGACTTCTTTGCGCGATTCTACTTCAGCCGGACTGAGGATCGCCTTCACGGTGTCGAATGTCACTTCCTCGAACGGCAGCGTGATGGAAGCCGCGAGCCGGCGCCTGGTTTCCTCGTCCATCTCTTTGTAGATCAAGCTGAGGTGCGGATTCAGTTCGTAATCGCCTGGCGAAACTGACACGCGCCGCAAATCTCCGCTCAACTCCGCCAGCGTAGGATCAGGCGCGAACTGGACAAAAAGCGTTTTAGTAAATTTCCCGGAGAAATCCAAACCGCGGATCGAAAGCGCGTATCGCCCGCGACTTTTCATCACCTGCTCCAGGACAACTTCAGGTTTTTCATTCGCCGCATCCGTGACATAGACCGTGACATGCGGTTCGAAGACCGGCGCATCGAATTGCCGGGCAAGATCGCGAATGAGTGAGGCGAGGTGGCCGCGCGCCGGTTCCGCCGGACAAAGCCAGTAGGCGATAATTTGTTCGCATGCCTTCATCGCTAGGAACTGGTGGAACAAAGAGCAGCGGTTTACAAATCGTCGCCGGTTTGGAAAGCGCCGCTCCTTGGATAAGATGTCGCCATGCCTACCAACGTTCTCGGCACCGAACTGCGTTGCTGTTGTCGCGATCCGCTCACTGGATTTTATCGTGACGGATATTGCCGCACCGGTCCGGAAGACCTCGGACTTCACACCGTTTGCGTCCAGGTCACCGAAGAATTCCTGGATTTCTCAGTCCTCGACGGAAACGATCTTGTGACGCCGATGCCGGAATGGGGTTTCCCCGGATTGAAACCCGGCGACCGCTGGTGCGTCTGCGTTACGCGCTGGAAAGCAGCGCTCGATCATGGCCGCGCCGCGCCAATTGATCTGGAAGCGACCCACTCAAGCGTCCTCGAATTCGTCGATCTCGACGATCTGAAGAAGCATGCGTTAAAGGATTCCTAGCCGCAGATTCGCTTGATCACGGCGTGGGTCGTCAGTTCCTCCTGCAATAGCTTCTTCACGTTCGCCGTTTCCAGTTTGCCGTCGCTCCGAGTGCAGCTGCGATGCCCGCGACGATCCTCCTTCTTGATCCGCTTCTTCGTCGCGGCAGACCCGAAAACCTGGCTCTCATTGCCATTTTTGAAAATGATCTGATAGCCGCCCTTCAGGATTTGAAACGGCTTCGTCACTTTGTTGAGGTGATCGAACTTCACCGACTTCGGTTTTCGAAAGACCTCGAAGTGAGGCCGGATAAACAAAGTCGCTCATGTCGATGCCGTTGACTTTGAAAGAGGTCAACAGTTGATACGGCATCTGGGAGCGCAAGTTGTGGTCAAATCCTGTCTCCACGGTTGAATTGCACCGGATTCGCGGCCACGCTACGCGCACCTTGAAACTGCCGTTTAGTTTCTTTCTCGCGCTCCGCTATCTGAAACCGAAGCGCACCTTCGTCTCGATCATCACTCTCATCTCGATGGTCGGCGTGATGCTCGGCGTCACCGTACTCATCGTGGTGATTTCTGTCATGACCGGGTTCGATCGCGAGCTGCGGCAGAAAGTCGTGGATTGGGACGCGCACATTTTGGTGAGCAGCGAAGACGTTCTGCGCGACTGGCGTGATTTGACCGTGAAAATCCGGAACACGCCGGATGTGGTCGGGACCGCGCCGTATGTGCAGGGGCCGGTGATCGTCGAATATCAGCATCAACGTCTGGCCCCGTTGATTCGCGGCATCGATCCAGTCGAGGAAGAAAAAGTCGTCGAGCTGAAAAAATTCATCGTCAAGGGTTCGCTCGATTTGGAAGGGGACTCGACTGTGCTCGGCGTCGAGCTTGCGCGGAAACTTCATATCACCGTCGGCGACAAATTGACCGTCTATTCACCGGGGAATCTCGGCGAGATCCTCGACGGAATGAAAGAGCTGGAGAAAGCGAAGGGCGACGAGGAAAAGAAAGCGGTCGATAAACTGCGCGAAGTCGTCCTCCCAAAAGAGCTGACGGTGACCGGAATTTTTGAGACCGGCCACTATCTGCACGACTCCGAGTTCCTTCTCGTGCCGATCTACGTCGGCCAGGAATTGTACGGCTTGGGTGACTCACTCCATGGCATCACGGTCCGGACAGTCGATCCCTACGGCGCGGAGAAGGTGAAACAGGAAATCCAAAAATATCTTCAGCCGCCGCAGTTCGCCCAAACCTGGATCGACATGAACCATCAGTTCTTCGAAGCCGTCCGGCTCGAGCGCACCGTCATGTTCTTCCTGTTGTTTTTCATAATCATCGTGGCGGCGTTCGGGATTATGAACACGCTCATTACTGTCACGGTGCAGAAGACGCGCGACATCGGCGTGATGAAAGCGATCGGCGCGAACATCACCCAGATCGTCGGCGTGTTCCTGGGGCAGGGGATTATTGTCGGCTTGTTCGGAACGCTGATGGGGCTCGGTCTGGGAATGACGCTCGTCCGTTATCGGAACGAATTCAGCCATTGGCTAGCAACGACATTTGGTCTCGAGGTCTTTCCGAAGCAGGTCTACCAGTTTTCCCAACTTCCGGCGGAAGTGATCCCGATCGATGTCGCCAAAATTTGCATCGGCGCGTTCTTGATCTGCTGCATTTTCGCGTTTCTGCCCGCTTATCGCGCCGCGCGGCTCGATCCGGTGAAAGCATTGCGTTACGAATAAGCCTGTGAAAAATCGATTCGCTGTCGTCATTCTGCTTTTTTCTTTCGCGGCGTCATCGGTCTTCGCTCAAATCGATCGCATTACCGGCCGGCAATTCGCGACTCGCTCGGAAATGTTCGCGCGCCACGGAATGGTTTGCACGAGTGTGCCGCTCGCGACTCAGGTCGGTCTCGATATTTTGAAACGCGGCGGTTCCGCCGTCGATGCTGCGATTGCAGCGAACGCGACCCTCGGTTTGATGGAGCCAGTCTCGAACGGAGTCGGCGGCGATCTGTTCGCGATCGTTTACAGCGCGAAGGAAAACAAGCTCTACGGCTTGAACGGGAGCGGACGTTCCCCGCTCGGCTTGAGCTACGATCAAATGAAGGCCGAGCTGACGAAGTTGAACCGAAAAACAATTCCGCCACGCGGCCTGCTTCCGATCAGCGTGCCGGGAACGGTTGACGCCTGGAGCGAGCTCCACAAAAAATTCGGCAAGCTCAAGCTCAGCGACGATCTCGCGCCCGCCGCAAAATACGCCGAGGAAGGTTTCCCCGTCACCGAGCTGATTGCGTTTTACTGGCACTTCGGCCCGGAGCTTTACAAGGATTTGCCCGGCGCGTTTTTCGAAACCTACACGCTTGATGGCAAAGGCCGCACGCCGGCGAAGGGAGACATTTTCAAAAACCCGGCGCTGGCGAAAACGCTGCGCTTGATCGGCGAGAAGGGACGCGACGCGTATTACAAAGGCGAGATCGCGGACAAGATCGACGCGTTCATGCAGGCGAACGGCGGTTATCTGCGCAAGGTCGATTTCGAAAAGCACACCTCGACCTGGGTCGATCCGGTCTCGGTGAATTATCGCGGGTACGACGTCTTTGAGCTTCCGCCGAACGGGCAGGGGATCGCGACGCTTCAGATCCTGAACATCCTCGAAGGCTTCGATCTCAAAGCGATGGGCTCCAACTCCGCCGCGGCTTTGCACACAATGATTGAAGCGAAAAAACTCGCGTGGGCCGATCGCGCGAAGTTTTACGCGGACCCGGCATTCAGCAAAATCCCGCTCGCCGGTTTGCTCTCGAAAGATTACGCGGCCGAACGGCGGAAGTTGATCGATCCGATGCACGCGTCGCACAAGATCGCGCCTGGAAATCCGGCGTTGAAAGACGGCGACACGATTTACATGTGCACGGCGGATGATGAAGGAAACATGGTGAGCCTGATCCAAAGCAATTACCGCGGGATGGGCAGCGGCATCGTCGTTCCCGGACTCGGCTTCATGTTCCAGGATCGCGGCGAATTGTTTTCGATGGAACCCGGGCACGCGAATGTTTACGCGCCGGGCAAGCGGCCGTTCCACACGATCATTCCCGGATTCGTGATGAAGGACGGCAAACCGTGGGAAGCATTCGGCGTGATGGGTGGAGGCATGCAACCGCAGGGCCACGTCCAGGTGCTGACGAACCAGATCGATTTTGGGATGACCGTCCAGGAAGCCGGCGACGCCGCTCGCTGGCAACACGAAGGTGACAGCGAGCCGACCGGCGAAAAACTAACCGAGCACGGCGGGTACGTGAATCTCGAGAGCCGTGTTCCGTACGAAACGGTGCGCGAACTATTTCTGAAAGGCCACGAGATCCGCTTCGATCTCGGCGGCTACGGCGGCTACCAGGCGATCAAAGTCGAAATGCACGACGGCCAGCGCGTCTACGTCGGCGCCAGTGAGAGCCGCAAAGACGGACAAGCGGCCGGTTATTAGCCGGCACAACCGGCAAATAGCCGGAAGCTCCAAATCCCAAGCACCAAGCTCCAGAGAAATTCCAAACATCAAGCTCCAAAAGGTTTGCGCGTTGGGTGCCCTTTGTGATTTGATGCTTGGAGCTTCTCTGGAGCTTGGTGTTTGGAGCTTGGAGCTTCCGCGCAACCGTGGTCACAGCGCTTTCAAATACTCCATCAGCTCGCGCTTTTGCTCGGCGGAGAGCTTCGTCCCGTAGTCGTGGCCGGAATTCGAATTTCCTTCTGCTGTCGTCTCGAAGACATAGACACCGGCATCGGTGTAACCCATTTGCGCCGGGTCAAATTCCTGCGAGCCGCGATGAAAATTTTTCGCGCGTTGGGCCGGCGTGGTCAGCAATTCCTGCATCGTGCGGACCGATCCGTTGTGCAAATACGGCGAGCGCGCCCAGACGCCGTTCAAAGATGCGGCCCAATATTTTCCCGTGCTCCGCACCCCAAATTCCTTCGGCGGTTCGTAGCCGACGGCTTCCAGTTCCGCGAGAAACTGGTTGAATCCTTCGGCCTGTTTTTCGTTGAACATTTCCGCGCGACGCGGATCGGTCCCCACGTCGACGATCGAATACAAACGCTTGTCGCTTTCGGGTCCGCCATGACAGGACGCGCATTTGGATTCGAAGTGCGCCTCGCCGCGTTTCGCCGCCGCCTTATCGATCGCGAACGGATATTTCGGCGGCCTGATGCTTTCGGAAAGATCGGTCTGCCGTTTTACCGTCGCGAAATCCAGGTCGGCGCGCTTTCCATGAAGCGGTGCGCCGAGCCCGAGCGAGGCCAGCAAATTCCGCGAGATCGGCGACTTCGTGTTGCCGTCCCAATGCACCCACGTCCGTTTATCGATGTCCCAGACCAGTCCGAATTTAATCGGCGCATACGGTTGCGGCCGGTTAAGCAAACTGGCCGAAAGAAGACCAAACGCATCGTTGCGCCCGGGGCCGGACGCGGGTGGCACTTTTTCCGGCGGTTGATCGGGAACGTGGAGCGCCGCGCGCAGATTGTGGAAAAGTTTCAGCATCGAGTGCGCGACCTGCGGCAGGTTCGCCGCGTCGTTGGCCAGTTCCAAATCAGCCGGCGCAAATTGATGGAGCTCGCCAGCCGCGATGTCTTTCGCGCCGAATGGGTCCGCTGCCATCGTCTCCGTGATTTTCGCCTGCTGCGCTTCCCAAGCCGCATCGAGGCCAGGGTTTGAAAAATACTCGGCCAGAAAAATTTTCATGCTGGCCGGCTCGGAGGTTTTGAACGTGGAGATGAGAACGGAACCGAAAAATGCTTCGACGTTGAAATGGCTTGTCGCACCGAGAATTCGAAGCGGCTCTTTCGCTCCGCTGGAATGGATCTGCGCTACGTGACACGACGCGCAATTGATCCCGACCGCCGACAAACCGCCGAGATGTTTCACTTCGGCTTTTCGGCTGAAACCGATCGGCCACCCGAAGGCGGGATCTGGAATCAATCCGAGATAAGCGAGGTCGGAGGCCGGAAACAGATCGGGATAAATTTTAATGAAGGCGCGCAGCACGCGCTCGGGCACCACTTCGGTGCTCATCGAGCCGTGGAGAAAAAATTCGAGATCGTCCGCGGTCCATTTCGGAATTTGAGCGGGGTCGATCTTCGCTTTGGCCGGTTGATCGGCTGCCGCGGCGGTGAAGGTCGCCGCTGCAAGGGCGAACGCTGAGAGGATCGTCTTCATCACGGACCATCGTAGAAAATTGCGTTCGCCGATGTAAAGCAGTACAACGGAAGCCACGTCGCATGGCCCAATACGAACCAACTTCGCGGCGGCCAATCGGCGAAGGCTTTCGATCCACCGCGCGTTACGCGACCGCGCTGTGCGTCCAGACCAAGATTCATCCCGACGCGATCTCGTACGCGTCGGTCGTCGCCGCGGCCATTGCAGCATTTTGCTTTTGGAAATCCGGATTTCATCCGCCACTGCTGTTTGTCGCGCCGTTGTTTTGTTATCTGCGGCTTTGGTTCAACATGCTGGACGGGATGGTCGCGATTGCTTCCGGCAAAGCCAGCTGGCGGGGCGAAATCCTCAACGATCTGCCGGACCGCGTTTCTGATGTGTTGATCTTCGCGGGCGTTGCGCACAGCGGCTGGATGAATCCGTACCTTGGATATTGGGCGGCGATTTTCGCGTTGCTGACGGCATATGTCGGCATGTTTGGGCAAGCGGTCGGGGTTCAGCGTGAATTCAGCGGCGTCATGTCGAAGCCGTGGCGGATGGTCGCGCTCCACATCGGCGCGTGGATGACGCTCGGTTATTTTTGGTGGAAGAGCGGTGCGTTGTTCCTGGGCGATTTCATGGTTCTCGATTGGACCTGCATCGTCATCATCGCCGGTTGCCTGCAAACAATCGCTCTTCGCTTGAAGCGAATCATGGCCGCGCTGCGCGCGAAGTCCGTCTGATGTCCCCGCAACACGCACTCCAGAATCCGATTTTTCTCGCTTATCTCCGAATCATCTTCGTCTCACTGGTCGTGGGCGGGATCGTCCTCGGCATTTTGCATTTCGGATTCAAAAAGAACCTCGGCTCCATCTGGAGCACGTATCGCTCGTGGCTCGTCATGGCGCCCGTCGGTCTCGCCGCAGTATTCGCGGGACGCATTCCGACGATCGTCGGCGTAACCGTGCTCGCGATCTTCGGCTTCAAGGAATTCGCGCGCGCGTCCGGTTTGTATCGCGACTGGTGGATGACCGGCGCGGTTTACGTGAGCATCATCGCGGTTGGCATCGCGTCGCTCATGCCGCAGCCGCACGGACTGGAACCTGGCACCGGTTGGTACGGATTTTTTGTTGCGGTGCCGGTCTTCGCCATCGCGTTGATCCTGCTCGTGCCGATTTTGCGGAACCGCGCCCGCGGCGAACTGCAACGGATGTCGTTAGGCATTGTTGGCTTCGTTTATATCGGCTGGATGTTTGGCCATCTCGGCTTCCTCGCTAATGCGGCGAATGCGTACGGCTACGTCATCTATGTCGTGTTCGCGACTGAGCTGAACGACATCGCGGCGTTTACCTTCGGACGATTGTTCGGCCATCATCCGTTGCGCAGCGAAATCAGCCCAAAGAAAACCTGGGAAGGCGCGCTCGGCGCGCTGATGGTCTCGATGATTCTGCCATGGCTGCTCCGCTTTTCTTTTCCTGACTTCGGCCCGTGGCAATTGATTCTGACCGGTCTCATTGTTGGCATCGGCGGACAGCTCGGCGATCTTTCCATCAGCGTGATCAAGCGTGACATTGGCACCAAGGACATGGGCGCGCTCATTCCCGGCCACGGCGGCATTCTCGATCGGATCGACAGCCTGATTTTCGTGGCGCCGCTTTTCCTTCACATGGCGAATTATTATTCCAAGCTGCGATGAAACGCTGGCAATACGAGCCCGCCGCCGATCTCGACCAAACCCTCATCGAGCGGCTCCGGAATTTTCCCCGGCAACCGGACATGCTCGTCTACGGATTGCGCTCATTCGTCGCGCTGATCATTCGCGGATTGCTCCGAACGTATTGTCGCTTCGAGATCATCGGCGAAGAGAATCTGCGCAATAATCGCTCGTTTGTTCTCGTCGCGAATCACTCCAGCCATCTCGATACCGTTTGCCTGCTCGCGGGTCTGCCGCTTCGCCGATTGCATCGCGCTTTTCCCGCCGCCGCCGCCGATTATTTTTTCAAAAGCGTGCCGCGCACCTGGATCGCAACCGTGATCGTGAACGCGCTGCCATTCGCGCGCCAGACGCACGTCCGGCACAGTCTCGCGATCTGCGGGGAGCTGCTCGCGAACCCCGGCAACGTGCTCATCATTTTTCCGGAAGGAACGCGATCGAAAACAGGAGAGCTCCAGGATTTCAAACCGGGCATTGGTGCATTGGTAGCAGGACGCGATGTCGCGGTTTTGCCTTGTTATCTCGACGGCGCGTTTCGAGCGTGGCCGAAAGGGAAACGCATTCCGCGTCCGCGGAAGGTGCGGCTGATCATCGGCGCGCCGCTCCGCTTTGCCGCGATATTACCCGACAAAAATGCAAACGCAGCAATCGCTAAGGAGCTGCGTGCTGCCGTGCAGCGACTGGCTCAACACCATGCAGGCCGTTGAAGAGAATTGTAGGGCAACCGCTCCGGTTGCCTCGAACGGCGGCAGGCGGAGCGCCTGCCCTACAAAAGTAGAATGACGCAGCACGAAACATTTTTTGACAGCTGGGACGGGGCCCAGCTTTTTTATCGCGCCTGGATTCCGGACGGCCCGACCGAAAAAGCGCTGTTGTTATTCCATCGCGGCCACGAACATTCCGGCCGCTGGCCGGAGTTTGTGGAAACACTCGGGCTGAATGACGTCGCCATCTTCGCCTGGGATGCGCGGGGTCACGGACGCTCCACGGGCCAGCGTGGGTCAGCGGACAACTTTGGAACGCTGATGAAAGACGTCGACGCGTTCGTGCGTCACCTGCGTGATCACCATGGCTTCGCGCTGGAAAACATGATCGTGCTCGGCCACAGCGTCGGCGCCGTGACGATGGCGGCGTGGGTCCACGATTACGCGCCGCCAATCCGCGCCATGATTCTCGCCACGCCCGCGTTTCGCGTCCGCCTTTATGTTCCGTTCGCGATTCCGTCGCTGCGCCTGAAACAAAAATTCATCGGGCCTGGTTTCGTGAAGAGCTACGTGAAAGCGAAGATGCTGACGCACGATCCGGAGCAGGCGGCGCAATACGACGCCGATCCGCTGATCTTCCGCCAGATCGCGGTCAATGTTCTGATCGCGTTGCACGATGCTGGAACGCGGCTCCTCGCCGACGCTGGCGCGATCAATCTTCCGACGCTTATGCTTTCAGCCGGCCGCGATTGGGTGGTGAGTCTCAAGGCGCAACGCGAATTCTTCAACGGTCTCTCGTCACCGAACAAACGCATGCACGTTTTCCCGGCGGCTTATCACGCGCTTTTTCATGAGCGCGAGCGCGCGCAGGTGGTTGAGCGCATCCGCGATTTTATTCGGGAGCAATTAGCCAGTCCGCCGGTGAGACCCTCGCTGCTCGAGTCCGACAAGTACGGCCACACCTGGGAGGAATACGAACGGCTGAAACTGCGCGGCAGTCCGCACTTCGCTCTGGTTCGCGGTGGGATGAAAACCGGCGGCCGGTTGAGCAAAGGCATCGATCTCGGATGGCGCACCGGCTTCGATTCGGGACTGACGCTCGACTATGTTTACGAAAACAGAGCGCGCGGAACCACGTCGCTCGGCCGCCTGATCGATCGCAATTATTTGAATAGCCCGGGCTGGCGCGGCATTCGGCAGCGGAAAATAAACCTGGAAACACTGTTGCGCGGCGTGATCGCGCGCACGCATTCGGACGGTTTACCTATCCGAATCGTCGACGTCGCTGCGGGCGGCGGCCGTTATCTCCTGGAAACGATGCGGGCGTTGCCGGAAATCCCGATGACGGCGTTGCTGCGCGATTACAAACCGGAGAATGTCGAGGCGGCCCGCAAGCTCTCGGCGGAGTTTGGCCTAACGAATGTGACCGTTGAGTTAGGCAACGCTTTCGATCGCGGATCGGTTGCCGCGATCCGGCCGCGGCCGACGATCGCGATCGTGTCCGGTTTATTCGAATTGTTTCCCGAAAACGCCGGCGTCCTCGAATCGCTCCGTGGCTTGACCGAGGCCCTCGAGCCGGGCGGCTATCTCATCTACACGAACCAGCCGTGGCACCCGCAAGTGGAGTTCATCGCGCGCGTGCTGCGCAATCGCGAAGGCAAACCCTGGATCATGCGACGACGAACGACAGCCGAGATGGACGAGCTCGTGCGCGTCGCCGGTTTCGATAAAACCGAAATGGAAATCGACGAGTGGGGGATGTTCTCCGTGTCGGTGGCGCGAGGTGGATCGAGCGCTCCGCCGCTCGAGGCTAATAATGGCGCCAATGGCGCAGACTGAAAACATCGAGCGACGGAGCGCTCGATCCACCCAGATTGCGGCGTCGATCGGACTCTCGGCGTTGTTTCTTGTCGTTTACGGCTGGTCCAACTGGTTCACCGCCCAGCGCGCGAACGTGCCGACGCTCTTCTTCGAATGGGAAAGCGCCATTCCGTTCGTCCCGCTGATGATCGCGCCCTACATGTCGATCGATCTATTCTTCGTCGGCGCGCCGTTTCTTTGCCGGACCAATCGCGAACTGGCGACATTTTCGAAGCGCATCGCGGCTGCGATTTTGGTTGGCGGCGTCTGTTTTCTGTTGTTTCCGCTTCGCTTTGCTTTTGACCGCCCTCATGCCGCGGGCTTGCTCGGCGCGGTCTTCGATTGGTTCCGCGGCATGGACCAACCCTACAATTTGTTGCCGTCGCTTCACATCGCTTTGCGCACGATCCTGGCCGAGCTTTATGCGCGACATACGCGCGGCTTTCTCCGCGCCGCCTCCAATATCTGGTTCGTGCTCATCGGCCTTTCCGCGGTCCTGACTTATCAGCATCACGTCATGGATGTGGTGGCGGGTTTTGCGCTTGGCGCCTATTGCCTTTATTTTTTTCCCGAGTCGATCGCGCGTCTGCCTGTGGTTCCAAACCGGCGCGTGGGCTCGTATTACCTCGCGGGCACGGTCGGGGCCGCTGCGCTCATGGTTCTCTTCTGGCCATGGGGAGCGTTTTTCATCTGGCCACTCCTCTCGTTAGGCCTCTTTGCGGCCGCCTACTTCGGTTTGGGCCCGGGAATTTTTCGGAAACAAAACGGCCGCCTTCCGTGGACGACGTGGTGGACACTCGGGCTCGTCTTGTCAGGCCAGGAAATTTCGCGGCTCTATTACCGCCGGCAAGGTCGAGCGTGGGATGAGCTGACGCCGCAGGTCTGGATTGGCGGCGTCCTGAGTGACAGCGAAGCGAGCGCCGTCGTCCGGCGGGGCGTCACGGCGGTGCTCGATCTTACCGCCGAATTTTCCGAACCGGAACCGCTCCGCGCCGTCACCTACCGCAACATCCCGATCCTCGATCTTACCGCGCCGACGATCGCGCAGTTAGAAGAAATGATCTCCTTCATCGCCCGCGAATCGGTAACCGGCATCGTTTACGTCCACTGCAAAATCGGCTACTCGCGAACCGCCGCGGTCGCTGCGGCATGGCTGCTCCGGAGTGGTCTGGCGTCCTCGGTGTCGGACGCGCTCGCGTTCGTGCGGCGGGTCCGTCCCCGCGTTGTGATCCGGCCAGAAGTGCTGGCAGCGCTCCATGAATTCGAGGCGAACGAATTCTCCTCGCGTCCCGCCGTTGCCTCCTTCAATAATTGACTCTGCCTATGAAATACAACGATTTGATTCAGCTCTATTTCGAGCGCACGACGGCGTTGCAAAATTATTGGACGCTTTATGTCGTCATCGTCGGCGGTTTGCTCGCGTTCGCATCCTTGCGCAAGCAACCGGCCGCGCTGACTACCCTCGTCGTCTCGATTCTCTTCGGATTGTTCGCTTATGAAAATCTCGATGCGATCAAAGCCACCGCGGTGCAGCGCCACGCGACTCTCGCCGCCGTCAAACAATCCGATTCCGGTTCGACCGCGCCCGAAATCAAGCCGGTCCGTGATCTTCTCGAACCGACATTGAATCCCGCGACGATCAGTTCCACGCAAACGACCCACCTCATCAGTGACGTTCTGACCATCGCCGCGCTCTGGGTAATGGAATTCCGGCGCCGGAAAAATCTGGCGGTGAACGCAATCACGGCGCAGCCATTCCCGTGATTCATGTTCAAGCTGCGTAGTTCGATTCCCGGGGAATCTCCCGGCACATTGCGGGCGCGCGACGAACCGGTCCACCGAAAACCGGTCATCACCCTCATCGAGTACGATCGAACCCATCTTGAAAAGAGAGTGATCGAGGATCGCCAGGAGTTGCTTGCGCATCTCAACAACGAACGCGTCACGTGGATCAACATCGACGGGCTGGGGGATATCGAGGTTTTGCGCACGCTCGGCACGCAATTCAATCTTCACCCGCTCGCGCTCGAAGACGTTCTCGATACGGCGCAGCGCCCAAAGGTCGAGCAGTACGACAACTATCTCTTTATCGTCGTCCACATGCTTTACCTTGATCGCGGCAAAGCAATCTGCGGCGAGCAGCTGAGCATGTTTCTCGGGAAACATTTTCTGATCACGCTCCAGGAGGAAGCCGAGTTCGACGTTTTCGAACCGGTCCGGACGCGCATCCGCAACACCGCCGGCAGCATTCGCAAAATGGGCCCGGACTATCTGGCCTACGCTCTTCTGGACGCGATCATCGACCACTACTATCCGGTGCTCGAGGACGTCGGCGCGAAAATCGATTTGATCGAGGAAGCGCTCGTCGATTTGCAACCCGGCCGCAGTCCCGTCGCCGAGCTCCACGGACACAAGCGCGCCCTCGCGAGGATCCGGCGTTTTGTCTGGCCGGTGCGCGATCTCGTCAACTCTCTCGTCCACGACGAAGGTGGGCTGGTCACGAAGGCGACGAAGGTTTACCTGCGCGATTGCTACGATCACACCGTCCAGTTGATGGACCTGATCGAAAGCTATCGCGATGTGATTTCGGGCCTGATGGACCTGTATCTCTCCGCGGTCGGCATTCGCACGAACGAGATCATGCGCGTGCTCACCGTCATCTCATCGATCTTCATTCCGCTTACTTTTATTGCGGGCGTTTACGGAATGAACTTCGCGCGCGAGGTCGACGGGAAGAAACTCCCCTGGAACATGCCGGAGTTGTTTTCGCCCTACGGCTACGCCGCGTGCCTGCTCTTCATGATGGCCGTCGCCGTTTTTCAGATCGTCTATTTCAAAAAGAAGCGCTGGCTGTAGAAATGCCAAGGAGGGGCGTTTTCCAAACCGCCCCATTCCTCGTCGGCGGTTTGTAAACCGCCGCTCCTTGGGGCTTAATTACTGCTGCGTTTTGTGCGTCATGCGACGCGTCGTGTTGTTCCTCTTAGGGCTGACTTGCGTCGCGCGCGCCGAGCGAATCAATCACGAAGGTCGCATTCTCGGCCCCACTCCGATCGTCACGGCGCCGATTCTATTCAATACGCCGGCAGCCGACGCGATTGTCTCCGCGATGCAAATCATGCCGCGCGATAATCCCTGGAACGAAGACATCTCGCGGCGGCCCCTATTGTCGAACTCCGACGCCATGATCGCGCAGATCAAGGCGGACCTGGGCACGCGGCAAACGTTGCAACCGTTCTACGAGATGAATTACGTGCTCGTGCCGGACAATCAGCCGCGCGTGCAGATTCCATTTCTGGATTACCCGGATGAATCGGATCTCGATGGTGGCACATCTCCGAACGGGCGCTATCCCATTCCCGCAAACCAGCCGATCGAGAGTTGGCCCAAAGGCACGGGGAGTCTGACGCTGCAGCAATGGCAGCAGGACGTGAATAACAACGGCGGCGATCGCCATGGCATCATGGTCGCGCCCGGCGCCGGTTCGGTTTGGGAGACGTGGCAGATGAAATTGACGCAGAGCGGCTGGCAGGCGTCGAACGGCGCGAAGTTCAATCTCAACTCGAATGCGTTGCGGCCGGCCGGCTGGACTTCGGGCGACGCCGCGGGGCTCTCGATGTTTGTCGCGACGGTGCGTTACGATGAATGCCAGCGGGGAATGGTCGAGCACGCGTTGCGCCTCGTCGTAAAGAGGACGCGCAAAGAATACATCTACCCCGCGACGCACTACGCGTCCTCGATTGCGGCGACCTCAACAAATTATCCGGCGATGGGACAGCGGCTGCGCTTGAAAGCAAACTTCGCCATCCCTGGAAACGGGACGACCGAAGAGAAAGCGGTGTTGCTCGCCTTGAAAAAATACGGCGCGATCGTCGCCGACAACGGAAACTTTTTTTCGGTATCGGTCTGTCCTGACGATCGATTCAGTTCGAATGCGTTCGGTCACCTCGCGAGCATCGACATAAACAATTTCGAGGTCATCCAAACAACAGGACCGAGCGAAGGACCGCGTGCACCCGGCGCTCCGAGCGTCGATGCCGGGCCGGATCAATTCCTGGAATATCCGACGAATATTTCACTGAACGGTTCAGTGAATGATCCGTCGGGTCGCGCGACGATTGGCTGGAAAGTTTACGCGGGACCGGTCGGCGCCTCGTTTGCGAACGCGGGCCAGGCAACGACGAATGTGACGATCAACGGACCCGGGACCTACACGTTCATGCTCTGCGCGGACGATGGTGTGCATACCGTGGCGTACGATGCCGTCGTGGTTCGCGTAACGGGCCACAACGCGCTGGCGAATCTGGCGACGCGTGTCCAGGTCGGCGCGGCCGATAACGTTGCGATTGCCGGCTTCATCGTCACCGGGAACTCGTCGAAACAAGTCGTAATGCGCGGCTTGGGTCCATCGCTGGCGAGTGCTGGAGTGCAGGGCGCGTTGAGCGATCCGCTGCTCGAACTTTATGATTCGAGCGGCAATCTTTTCGCGGGCAACAACGACTGGCAGCAAAACCAGGCCCAGGCGTTGCGGGATGCGAACCTCGCGCCCCCGAATGATCTCGAGTCCGCGCTCCTCGTAACGCTCGCGCCGGGCGCTTACACCGCGATCGTGCGCGGGAACGCAAACGCGAGCGGTATTGGCCTGGTCGAAGTTTATGACTTGCAACCGAGCGCCGCCTCGAAGCTCGCCAACCTCAGCACCCGCGGCCTCGTTGGCTCCGGCCAAAACGTGATGATCGGCGGAACGATCGTGACCGGGCCGGACAATGCGCGAGTTGTCTTCCGGGCCATCGGACCTTCCCTGGCCGGCGTTGGGATTCCAAACGTGCTCACCGATCCGCAGCTGGATTTGTTTGATGGCAACGGCGCGAGAATCCTTTCCAACAACAACTGGAAGGATTCGCAGCAGGGCGCCATCGCGAACACCGGTCTTTCGCCGAGCAACGATCTGGAATCGGCGATCGTCGTCGATCTCGCGCCGGGAAATTACACCGCGGTGGTCAGCGGCGTGAACGGCGCAACCGGCGTTGCGCTCGTGGAAGCGTATCATTTGCAATAGCGTCCGCCCGGCCGCGACCATGAAAATAGCCCAGCCTTTCAAGGCTGGGTTTTGAATTGTCCGCTATTTCATTAGTCCCGTTAGGGACGGTAGACGCTTTCTTTCGTCCCTGACGGGACTCAACGGAATGTCGGCTCGACTAACCCAGCGCCGAAGCGCTGGGCTATTTTCGGATTGGCAATGGCGTCCGCCGGTTGATGGCGCGATTGTTCGCGCGGTGCATACCGTCCACGGACTTCATCACGTCACCGCGATCGCCGGACCGGCGCAGGAGAATCTGGATTTTTACGCCGGGGTGCTCGGCATGCGGCTCGTGAAGCGCAGCGTGAACCAGGATGATCCTGGGACGTATCATCTTTTCTACGCCGACGCGGAAGGCCATCCCGGCACGGACCTCACTTTTTTTCCATGGGCGCAAATGGCGCCGAGTCGTGAAGGGCATGGCCTGAGCAGCGAAGTTTCATTGGCGGTTCCACCGGGCAGTCTCGATTTTTGGGGCGAACGATTGCAGAAGCATGGTGCAGCGGTGGGCGAACCTGAATCGCGTTTTGGCAAGACAGTGCTGCCGCTGCGCGATCCACACGGTTTGCGAGTGGCACTGGTCGAAAGCGAGGACTCGTTAGGCCGGCCGTTCACTTCCTGGAAAGGAAGTCCGATTCCAGAACAGCACCAGATCCGTGGACTCGAAAGTGCGCGTCTGGTTGAACGCGATCTTGTCCGCACAACTTCTTTTCTGACCGGCGCGATGGGATTCGAACACATCGCGACAGAAAACGGCTGGCATCGTTATGGCGTCGCCGATGGAAAATCCGGGGCTTACATCGATCTCTACGAATCTCCGGAATCTTCGCGGGGCGCGTGGGGCACGGGCAGCATTCATCATCTCGCCTGGCGAGTGGACGATGAAAAACATCAGGACGAAGTCCGGACGAGCGTTCTCCAGGGCGGATCGCGGCCCACCCCGGTCATCGATCGGTTCTGGTTTAAGTCGGTTTATTTTCCCGAGCCCGGCGGCGTGCTCTTCGAATTGGCCACGGAAGGTCCGGGCTTTGCCGTCGATGAAGATCCGGTACACCTCGGGGAAACGCTCGTCTTGCCGCCATGGCTCGAGCCGGAACGGGCGAGCATCGAAGCCGTGCTGCCGCGGCTGACGATGCCCGGCTAAAAATCTCCGCGCAAGATCGTTGGGCCAGCCGCGTCAGGTAGTTGCGTGCTTGTCACGCCATAACTGCTTCGAGTATTCAAAACCCTATGACGCCGCGTCCCACGATTTTCATTTCCGCTGTCAGCAAGGAGCTGCGCAGCGCGCGCCAGCTCGTCGCGAACACCCTGACGTTCCTCGGATACGAACCGATCTGGCAGGACATTTTCGGCACGGAAACCGGCGATCTGCGGCAGATGCTGCGAAGTCAGATCGACCAAAGCAAAGGCGTCGTGCAACTCGTCGGCCAATGTTACGGCGCGGAACCGCCCACGCCGGATCCGGAGTTCGGGCGCGTGAGCTACACGCAATACGAAGCGCTTTATGCCCGAAAAAAGGGGACCAAGGTCTGGTACCTTTTCATGGACGAAAACTTCCCGATCGATCCGCACGAACCCGAGTCCGAAGAAGTGCGGCAGCTCCAGGCCGCGTATCGAAATGTTCTGAAAGTCGACACGCATCTCTTTCATCCGCTTAAAACAAAGGAGGCCCTGGAGGCCGGCGTTCTCAAACTGCGCGACGACCTCACCCAGTTGCGAAAAGGTGCGCGGCGCTGGGCCTGGGGCATCGCGGCGCTCCTCGTTTTTATTGCTTTGTTGGTGACGTGGTTAGTTCGCGGCCAAGGCAAAATGTCGACCCAGATCGACAAAAGCCAGGCGACACTGGAAAAAATCGCTGACCGATTCGAGGCGCTGTCTTCCAACGGCGGAATTATTCAAAATGCCAAGACACCCGAGGAGCATTATCACAATGCCCGCATTCACGAGCTCGGCGGCAACTTCTCCGCCGCCCGCAAGGAATACTCCGAATACTTGGTCTCCAACCTGGAAGCGCTCGATCCGTGGATCAGTTACGAGACCATGCTGAAATCCGCGGAGGGAAAAGCAGGTGCTGCTGAGGCGATGCGGTATTTCGGCGATAAACTGAAGCCGCCGACGGTTTCCTACCAGACGGCCATGGCGCTTCTCGATGACGGCGAAGCGCGCATTACGAAACTGAAAACGCTGGCCGATGCGCACCCCGATTTTGGGCCGCTCGCCTGGCTGATTAGCCAGGAATATTCGGAAGCGCGCAAGGGCGACCAGACTTTGGCGGACCAGCGGGCGGAAAAGGAATGGGTCGAGAAATTCCGCGCCGCGAATGCCGCCGGGAAAGTTGAAAAGTTCTTCATTGATAAAAAAGAGGCACAGAAATGGACCTCCGAAGCCGACGTCCGCTGGGCGAAGTTGACCAGCACGCCGGATCGCGTCCTGGAAAATCCAGTCACGGTCACGGCGCAGCAGAGCAATTCCGGATGGGCCGCCATCTTTTCCCTGACCGATTTCAAGGCGAAGGAATTGTTTTATCGGCTCGATGGCAAAGGCGAATTCGTTTCGACCGGACACCTGCCTTACCAGAGCCCGCAGACTGGTCTGCCGATGATCAACACGTTTGTGCCGATGCCGAATCTCCCGCCGGGCGATCACACCATCGAAGTGAAATACACGGACAAGAACGGCGCGACCAATGGCCCTTACACGTTGAAGTTTTCCACGGGCGATCAGCAATTCGCGCAGGCGAAGATGTCGCTCAACATGGTGAGCGGATCCTGGCTCTCGTTCCGCGACTACAACGGCAAAACCCTTCTCTATTTCACGACGCTGATGTCGTATCGCCCCGCGATCAAAGAAGTGCGCTATTCACTCAACAGCGAAGCGCTCGATCAGACGTTCAAATTCAAGCCGACCGACAAAATGTTTGAGGTGGGCGACGATCTTTATCTCACTGTCCCCGGCAACACTCAGTATGCGAGCGTTCAACTCACCTACAAAGACGGGACGAAATCGCCGGTCCAAAAAGTGATGCGAACGCAGTAACCACTCACCAGGGCGGGTGGTCGTCGCTGCCTCGCTTACCTAATCGGGAACTAATTCAAAAGGTTGCGATCATTTAAATAGCGGCGCCCCTCCTGGCCGAGTTTCCACTCGGAAGCGCGGCCGGTGTAGAAATGACTCCCAATAAGTAAACCATCCTTCTCAAGCTCTTGAAGGTGAAACCGAATTCGTTCGAGCGTGACGCCAAGTTGCTGCGACAGCGCTTGTTCGCCCGCTTTGGATTGCTGAGTTAGAAATTGCAAGATACGGTGCTCTACTTCAGGGCGGTCATCGCGCGTTGTCTTATTCTTGGCGGCCTCATAGCGTAAGCGCTCAATGGTCTGATACGCCTCGTCTAACAGAATGCGCAGACGATCACTCTCTTTTGTCAACGCAGCCGTCCGTGAGTTGGTTTCGAGTGTGCCGAGACGCTGTTCGAGCGCTTCCGCCTGCTCGCGCAATACAACAAGTTGGCTACGAATGGCAGAGATGGTTGCGCCACTGCTTAAAAGCCCGTCAATCGTATCAATTAGCTCGGGAAGGGACATACGATGAAATCAAGTCTGCTCACGAGTCGCGCAAACGATACAACGAGAACAAAATGAGCTGCCGCGAGCGACCGCACGCGGGATGGCAGATTGATCGGTGAGCTCATATGAAACTAGATAGGATACACAATGTCCCTAAGATATCCTTGAGCAGCGAATACCAGCCGAAGCATTTACATCCTTCCTGAGCTGTTTTCGGAGTCTCATTCGACCAGTTCGAAGAGAATCTAGAGCTGCGCAGGCTACGGTAATCATTTCGTGATTCTGATGTAAGGGGCGCAAAGTATCCTGTAATAAAGCGCCTCCTGCTGGATCGCTGGATTCTGTCAAAAGAGCCACGCACCTGAGTGCAAATTCTGCAACTGCTGAGATCGTCCCGCTCGACCGCCTAGCAGGAACTGGCGCGTGCCGTGCGAAAGCTTCGGCAACGTGATCCCAAGCCTGTCGAAAAAGCTTTTCTGGCGCGGGATCTGTTCCAGCGAGTCGCCAGAATACGCGTAGGGATGCCTCACATTCTTCCAATACAGCGGATATGACGTTGCCGATATTCCCGTCAATGCAGATCGGGATTTTGTGCGGTAGCGGCACTACCTCAACCCGCACCACCTTTTCCGAAGTCTTTCGATCGGGCGGCATTTCCGCCAAGCGTTGTCCACTGTAGCTTCCCGCCGCTTTCTCCCTCTGTAATTCGCAATAGGCATACACAGATTGAACGAGGTTTTTCATCGGCTGCGCTTTCTTTTTAGCGAGATCCTGGTTGGCGCCGGTCTTCTCCGCGAACAAATCCGCGCACTGATATGCTAGTGATCGATAGAACCCGTTTGTCGCATTCGGCTTTTGACCTGCTCCCACTATATCCCTTAACGCTTCTTCATAGTTCTGGGAGTACCGCGCGAACTTGTCAGCCATTTCTGGAGTGATGCCTTTGAACGGAACGCGAGTTTGCCAATTCCTGTCTGTTTGAGTGAGAACATCATGCAGTTTTGCGGCAAACTGGTTTTCGCCAGATGGTGGTGTGACGCGTGGACGACAGATCGGCCGAGCCCATGAATTACGAGCCTGTCTTGCCGTCAGACCCAAAATCAAATCCATGCGCTTACAAAATCGCTCGATATCTTCGGTTAAACGCCAAGGTTCGCTCTTTAGTGGCCTTTTGCTTGCTTCGCGCTCCCGTGCTGTCGCAAGAAGAGGCTGTTCTTCCGGGTCCAACTCTCCAAGAACAGTTGCGCGATCTGGGATCAGAATCCTGAGGTATCCGGTATCGATTAGGCTTTGGAACGCGTCTCGATTTTTTCGCTTTGAGAGGGCGGAGCGAATTCTTGGGTTGAGGAATAGGTCCACCTCCTTGATCAACACGTTGCCATGCATCAGTATGTGGACGACCAATTCTTGGAGAAGAGGGACCGCACGCTTAGGATAAAGATCCGGATCCCAATGGGTCAAAAGCAACGGAGGCGGCATACAATTGGTTGCAAACTGGGGAACAGGCCGTTGCAAACCTAACGCTCCAGTTCTCAAGTCACAAGGCGAAAGCCAGCGCCTTGGTGGGCGATGGCAGTCGGGAAGCATCGCAGTCGCGATTATTTCGTCGCGGTTTCAATTCGGCGTTGAAGAAATCGATGATTCGGGTTTGGCGGAGGAGGCGCAGAAGCGGCTCGCTGACCATGTGGGTGGGAAGGAAATTGAAAGGCTTGCCGGATTGGAAGAGCGCTTCGGAGAGTTGGACGGAATGGTCGTTCTGTTGAAAGCATCGCAAGTAAAGTAGAAGCGGCGCCTCGCCGCTTTCTTGCCCCAATTAAAAAACACGCGACGTGGGCGTCGCGTCTACAGTTCGGCATTGCGCGCTGGAGTTTCTCCTAAGCGCTGAGGCAGCCGCAACTACAACTTATAGAACTCGACCAGACCAATGCCGGTGCCGCCATTTTTGCCGGCGACGATGGCGGTGTAATTGCCTGGTGCGAGGGTGGCGACGATCGCGGCCTCCAAGTTGTTCGTGGGCGGAATACCCGTCGCTTCAATTTGCAGTTGTTGATCGCTGCGCCAGTCGTCGTTGGAACGAACGAGCGCGCCGTTGTTATCGCGCAGTTCGAGGGTGGGATCTGTCAGGACCCCGGTGAGTCCAGCTTGCGTGAGCGAGGGGCCCAAGGCGCGCGCGATGATTTTGGCTGAATCGGGCCCGCCGATGATTAACCCCCCGATCAAAACTTTTTCGGCGGTTTGGACGAGGCCGCGTGTGCTGATGTTGGCGAGCTTGGCCGGCGCGGCGCCATCGAGGTCGTACGCTTCCACCAAGCCCATCCCGCTGCTGTTATTGGCGCCGCGGACGATTACCGTGTAATTCCCAGCCGCGAGCGAAACGATCGTCGCGGACTCCGCTGGGTTCGAAGGCGCGATGCCGCTGCCCTGAATATCGGTCGCCTGACTGGCGGTGATGACGCCGCCGATCTGCGTGGTCTGCCAGTTGTCGTTGCGCGCGATCACCGCGCCGCTGGCGTCGTGCAACTCGAGCGCGGGATCAGCGAGCGGGCCCGGCACCCCGAGCGCAGCGAGCGACGGCCCGATCGCGCGCAGAATTAATTTTTTTTGGCCGGTGCCCTGGACAATAAAACCGCCGATTAGGACATTGTCGACAAGGCCTACCTGCATCCGTGTCGAAATGTTCAGCAGGGGCGCGGCGCCGGCGTTCACCGGCACGGTCACGGTGGTGAAATCGCCATCGTTGTCGGTGACAGTAAGATGAACATTGTAAGAACCAGGCGCGGAAAAAACCTTCAGCGGATTTTGCGCGTACGAGTACGTCCCGTCATCAAACGTCCAGATGTAGGCGGAGATCGTGCCGTCCGGATCGGTGGCGCTTGAGTTGAATTGCACGGATAGATTCGTCGTGCCGAGGGCCGGGCTGGCGGCGGCCGTGACCTGTGGCGGCTGGCGCGCCGCCCGTTTCTTCAGAAACCACGGCGTCGCCGTCGGATCGGTTTTAAACAACGCCAGCAGTTGATCGGCGACTTTGGTTACGCCGCTGTTCGACGGATGAGTGAAATCGTTCACCACGTCGGGGCACAACCAGGTGAACCCATCGGAGCGCGGGTTAGTCCCGTCGGTCCAGAGGTACGGCCCCCACGCCAGGTAAGGTGCGACGACGGTGCCTTTGCTCGCATCGAAATTCAAATTGCCGAGGCCGTTGATTTGATCAGCGATCGTCCATTGAACTGAAAAGCCCGACTCGTACGCGAACGGCTCCGGGTTTAACGTCGAAGCGTCGTTGGTATAGGCGCGGGTTCGGCTGGAAAGGTACGCGATGCGGATGTTCGGATAGCGCGTTTTCAGGTTGCGCACGATGGTTTCGAGATCGGCTTGCAGCGCTTGCGCGTGCGCTGGAAACGCGCCGTAGTTTCGGGGCGAGGCCAGCGCTTGTTTCACCCACGCGACCTGGACCTGGCTCGTGGTAACTCCGGCGGCGACCAGGCGTTGATCCACCGTCGCCCATGTCGCCGCGTTTGGATCCAGCCACATTGTCGCGTCTTGGCCGCCCTGCGCTCCGTCCACGATGACGAGCTGCGGATTTTTGCCGGGGTCGAGATCAGCGCGGGGCTTGAAGGCAGTCGAGCCTTTGCTGGCAAATTCCTGGGTTGTGTTGGACATGCCGACTGAGATGAAGACGATCTTGCCGTTGGTCGCGTCAGGCTGGCCGGCGGCATTGAGCGGCTGAATCTGATTTGCGATCGCACGTCCCGCGGCATCGTGCGCTGGCGGCCGCTGATTGCTTCCATTTGGGTAAAGTCCGCCGAGATAACCGCGATAAGTGCCAGGGCCGAGGTCCGGTAACGGGACATTGCCGGTGCTGGTGAGCGAACAATCAGCCCGCAGAGTTGTGGCACAGGCCAGCAACAATGCGGCGGGAATAAATCGGCCAAAACTTTTCATCGGCTTTTCATCGACAGGACACTTTAGATTAAACCGGAATCACGCAATCGTTGCGCGCGCGACTTCATTTCTTGGCAGCAGTTTCCGGGCGCAATTCCGCGTCGAAGAACTCGATAATTCGCGTTTGCCGGCGCAACCGCAGCAATGGTTCGCTCACCATGTGGGTGCCGAGCAACGGTAGAAAATTGAAAGTCTTGCCGGCGACGAAGAGGGCCTCGGAAAGTTGGACCGAGTGCTGGAAGTAAACGTTGTCATCGGTCAGCCCGTGAATGAGCAAGAGCGGACGATTCAGACTTGACGCATAGGTGAGCACGCTACTCTTGCGATAACCATCCGCGTTTTCCGAGGGCAAACCGAGGTAACGCTCAGTGTAATACGTGTCGTAATTTTCCCAGGTCACAACCGGCGCGCCCGCCACTACGCAGCGAAAAACATCCGGCTTCTGCGTTGCCGCCATCGCGGAGAAATATCCGCCGAACGACCAGCCGACGACGCCGACCCGCTTCAGGTCCATCGCCGGTTCGTGTTTCGCGAGCGCTTTAAGGCCAGCTACTTGATCCGCGAGCGGCACGTCGATGAGATTGCCTCGAATTGCGCGTTCCCAATCACGGCCGTGACCCGGTGTCCCGCGTCCATCGAGGAGGACCACGATGTAACCGCGGTCCGCCATCCATTGATCGATCATGTAACGATCGGGCTGCGCCAGGACCTGTTTGTGACCTGGGCCCGCGTAAACGTCGAGAATGACCGGATAATGATTGCCCTTTTTGAAATCGCGTGGCCTAACGAGTGCCGCGTCCATCGGCCGCTCACTTTCCGTGCGCAGCAATTCGACCTTCGGCAGCGATGACGGTCGCTCCGCGACCGACGGCAGCGCCGCGATCTTGTTTCCGTCGGACGCGCGCGCGACTTCCCATCCGGCGGTCCCATTCATCAAATCGAAGCGATGAAGGAATTGATCCTTCGCCTCGCCAAACACGGCGGTGTGACGTCCGGCATCGCGAGTCAAACGTTGCGGTTCACTTTTCGCGTCGAGAGAAAAGCGAAAAAGATGGCGCTCGCGCGAATCCGATCCGCCGCTTGTGACAACGGACCGGTCGAAGTCATTCAGGTCGATCAACTCGTCGAGTTGGAAATCGGGCGGCGTGACGGCGCGAATAAGCGCGCCGTCGGCTGAATGCAGCTCCACTTGCCGGCCGCCGTTGCGCTCCGTCGTCCAAAGAAATTGCTTCGCATCCTTTAGCCAGAGCGGCATCGGCTTGTGATCGAGATTCAGCCAGGCCGAATCGGTTTCGCGAAGCAGCTCGCGCGTCGTGCCCGTCTTTGGATCGACAGCGAGCACCAGCTCTTCCTGCTGCGCGCGATTCTGCACGAGGATGCACAGCGGCGCGGCGTTTTCCTTCCAAACAACCCGCGCGAGATAAGGATATTTTTCACGGTCCCATTCGACCCAACGTTTGTCGTCGCCGGTCCGACCGACGATTCCCAACCGAACCTTTGCGTTCGCTGTTCCGGCGCGCGGGTAGAAATTTTTCGCGGGCGGAATTTCCGGATGGAGCGGATTCGCGATGAATCGCGATTCGACACCACCGTTGTCGGTTTCCTGATAGGCGATCAACTGCGAATCCGGCGACCACCAGAAACCTTGGTGGCGATCCATTTCTTCCTGCGCCACAAACTCGGCCGTCCCGTGCTGAAGCGTTTCGGTTGCGCCGGAAGTCAAGGCCGTGTCCGCCTTTGTTTCCAGATCGATGATATGCAATTCGCCGGCCTTCACCGCAGCGACGGCGTGTCCATCCGGCGAGAAACGCGGATCGATCCAATCGCGACCCGGTAATTCGTCGACTCGCCCGTCGGCGCGCGTGATGACGTAAAGCTTGCTCGAGAGCGCAACCAGAATTTTGCCGCCGTCCTTCGATAACTGGAAGTTGGTGAAGCCGCGCAAACTCTGGCGTTCGCGTTCGCGCCGGCTTTTTTCTTCGGCGGTCAATTTTTCCTCGCCGCCCTGCAGGATTTTTTCCGGCGTCAGGATCTCGCGCAACTTCCCATCACTTATTGTGAACTCGTAAAGCCGGAGAACGGGATCGCGCGCGCCGCCGCGAAGAAAGATCACGGCCTTGCCGTCCGGCGTGATTTGCGGCGAGACCGGTTGGCCTAACGAGTAATTCCGCGTCTCGACGAGCTCGCGAAAGTAACGCAGATCGGCCGATTCCGGTTCCGCTGCCGGCAAAGACGCAGCCAGCGCAGATAATGAAAGTGCGAAGAGCGCAAATCGTTTCATAAAAAAAATGCGGCAGAGCGCTGTGGCACTCTGCCGCATTCAAAACAGGTCCGCGATCTTAGAACTCCAGCTCGAGACCTTTCTCGCAGAAGTTGAACTTTACCGGTTTGCCTTCTTCGCCGCTTTCCCAGACCGCCTTAAACCATTGCGTGCAGCTCTCGCTATTGGTGGATTTGTCCCAGACGAGCGTCATCGTCTCGCCCGGCTTGATGCCGTCACCGATATCGAAGTAACCGTATTTCTCGCCATCCGCCGAGACGAGAATCTTGGTGATTTTCTCCTTCGTGGTGTTGTGGACTTTGAAGGAATAGCCGTTATCCGCAGCGCGGGTAATCGGCGAAATAAAAGTCGTGACGAGCAGAGCGCATCCGACGAGCAGCATTTTTTTCAGAGGCATAGGAAGCTTCATAGTTTGGTAGAGTTTAGGTTTGTTGTTAACCAGCGATGGGACTGTAGCGCGCGCCTTTTTCGCCGCAATCCCAATCAGTTTGCTTGTCGAAAAAAATTTAATACACCCGATAATCCACGACCCGCCACGCGTCGGATTCGAAGCTCAGAATGACACGTTCCGCCGCGACGGATTTGTTTGCGAACGCAGTCCGAAACAGGATGCTCTCGTAACGTCCGTCCGGCGCGCCGGTCAGTTTTCGCGTGAACGCCGCGCCGATGAAAGCGCGCGACAGCATTTTGCCAAACGGCGCCCGCCGGCTTTCCATGGAACGAACAAACTGTTCCTCTGTTGTCGCGGCGCGCAGCCGTTTTACTTCCAACGCGTATGCCGCCGGGTAGTCGGCGGTGTCGATGAGCGCGAGCCATTCCGTGGCGGCAGTGCGCGCCTCTTTTTCGCGAACGCGTTTCTCCGCGAGCGATTTTTCGGCTGAGCGATGGAGGGCGCAAGCCGGTATGAACCCGATCGCGAAACAACTCAGCAGAACCAGGACGGGCCGCATTGCCCCGACGATGTAAAGAGTGCGCGGCAGGCTGGCAATTTCAAAAACGCGCGCTCGATGGGATTGGGGGATTCTGGGGGGAACAACCAGGCGCTGGAGGAACAGCACATTCTGGTACTGTTGCCCGTCCACCACCTATTACGGTTTCTGCTGAGCGAAGTTCGCAGATTTCTTCCGCCGAAAGCGTGCGCCGTTGAGCCAACGCACTTTACGCCGGAAAAAAATCAGCCGCCGCTCCCCAGGGAACGGCGGCCAATTTCCTAATTGGTCACTCGCGCTCCCGCGCTCGCGCCAGCTACCCTAGCTGCGTCACCGCCTAACCGAGCGGCTCCCGCACGCTCGTTTTCTTCCTTCTTACTTTACCAGATGTTCACCCGCTGATCCGCCGGCCGCATCATCGGTGAGCCGTCCGGGATATCGAACGCTTTCTGGAATTCCGCGAAGTTCGAAAGCGGTCCGATTGTGCGGAACCGTCCCGGCGAATGCGGGTCGGTATTCAGTCGGAGCTTGAGATCTTCGTCGCGCTGATTGTTTCGCCAGATTTGGGCGTAAGCCAGAAAGAACCGCTGTTCGGGCGTGAACCCATCGATCTTTTGCTGCTGGCCTTTCTTCGCCAGCGCTTTTTGCAACGCCATGTAGGAAATTTTCACGCCGCCGATGTCCGCGATGTTCTCGCCCTGCGTCAGCTCGCCGTTGACGTGCAATCCGGGCAGCGGCTCGTAGGCAGAATACTGCGCGACGATCGCCTTCGAGCGGTCGGTGTAAGCTTTCGCGGATTCCGGCGTCCACCAATCGCGCAGATTACCGACCGCATCGTATTGCCGGCCGCGATCGTCGAACCCGTGCGTCATTTCGTGGCCGATCACCGCGCCGATCCCGCCGTAATTCACGGCGTCGTCCGCTTTCGCGTTGAAGAATGGCGGCTGGAGAATACCGGCCGGGAAAACGATCTCGTTCCGGCTCGAGTTGTAGTAGGCGTTGACGGTCGGCGGCGTCATGCCCCATTCGCTGCGATCGACTGGCTTGCCGACCTTCGCCATCTGTCGGGCGTGCTCGAAGGTTTCACCGCGCAGCACATTCATCGCATACGAATTGCGATCCACCGTGAGCAGCGAGTAATCGCGCCATTTGTCCGGGTAACCGATCTTGACCGTAAACGCCGCCAGCTTCTTCAACGCTTCCTGCTTTGTCGCGTCGTCCATCCAATCGAGCGTCTTGATTCGGTCGGCGAGCGCTTCGCGCAAGTTGTTGACCAGCTCAAGCGCGCGCGCTTTCGCTTCCGGCGGGAAATAATCGGCGACGTAAAGTTTTCCGAGGCTTTCGCCTAACTCTTCGTCCGTCTTCGCCACCACGCGTTTCCAGCGCGCCTTCAATTGCTGCGCGCCGGTCAGCGTTTTGCCGAAGAAACTGAAATCTTCGTCGACGAATTCCTTCGAGAGCATCGGAGCCGCTGCGTGGAGCACATGCCAGCGCAGATAAATTTTCCAGTCGTCCACCGGCGTGCTCGCAAAAACCTTATCCGCGGCTTGGAAAAATTCCGGCTGGCCGACATTGATATCACCCGGCTCGGTGAGTTTTATCTCCTTGAAGTAATCGTCCCACTTCCAGTCGGGAGTGAGCGCCTGGAGATCGGCCTGCTTCATTTTGTTGTAGTTCTTTTGCGGATCGCGCAGCTGCACGCGCGTCCGCGCCGGCTGCGCCAGCGACGTTTCGATGGCGAGCACTTTCTTCGCGTGCTCCGCCGCCTGATCCTGGGGCTCGCCGAGCAGTGCGAACATCTTCGTCATGTGCTCCACGTACTGGTCGCGGATCTTTTTCGAACCGGCGTCGTCCTTCGTGTAGTAATCCCGATCGGGTAGCGCGAGTCCGCCCTGGAACGCCTGACCGATCACCATCTCGCTGTTCTTCGCGTCCTGGTTTGCGCCGAAACGGAAGAGCGCCGTCATCCCGATCGAATGCAGGTGCGCGATCTCTTTGAGAACGTCACCGCGCTCTTTCATCGCGTCGATCCGCTTCAGCTCGTCGGTGAGCGGTTGCGCTTTCGCGGTATCGACGGCTTTCTCGTTCATCCCGCTCGCGTAGAAATCCCCGACCTTTTGCAGGTCCGCTTCCGCGGCTTTCTCCGGGTTCGCTTTCCCAGCCACTTTGGGAGCAACCGTCGCGGCTTTCTCGGCGACGACCTTCAACGCGTCATTATTTTGTTCCGCCAGCATGTTGAAGCTGCCCCAGCGCGAGAACTCAGGCGGAATCGGGTTCCGTTTTATCCAGCCGCCGTTCGCGTAAAGATAAAAGTCCTCCGCCGGTTTCACCGACGTATCGATGTTTTTCAGGTCGAGCGGCGGCGCGTTCTTATCCGGCGGAGCGGCGATTGATTTCGCTGCCGTCGTCGTCTCCGGGATAGGCGGCGGCGGCGCGTGCTCGGAAGGCTTTTCCTCCGCCGGCTTTTTCGGGGACGAAGTTTGGGCGTTGAGAACAAACGCCGACGCGAACGCGACGGCGATGACGAGCAGGCGTTTCATAAGCTTCGGTCCTCTCGAGTTACTCTTACCAAATATTAACTCGCTCGTTCGCGGGCCGGATCATCGTCGAGCCCTCCGGAATATCGAACGCCTTCTGGAATTCGTCGAAGTTCGAGAGCGGAACGAGCGTGCGGAAACGTCCCGGCGAATGCGGGTCCGTGTTCAGCCGCAGCTTCAAGTCTTCATCGCGTTGCGTGTTGCGCCAAATCTGGGCGTAACCCAAAAAGAATCGCTGTTCCGGCGTGAACCCGTCGATCTTCGGCTGCGGCCCTTTCTTGGCCATTGCTTTCTTGAACGCCATGAACGCGATCTTCACGCCACCGATGTCCGCGATGTTTTCGCCTTGGGTCAGCTCGCCGTTGATGTGCAGTCCCGGCAGCGGCTCGCAGGCGCTGTATTGCGAGACGACGACCTTGCGCCGCTTGTCGTATTCGTCCGCGGACGCTTTCGACCACCAGTCGTGCAGATTGCCCACGGCATCGAACTGCCGGCCCTGATCGTCGAAGCCGTGCGTCATTTCATGGCCGATCACCGCGCCCATCCCGCCGTAGTTCACGGCGTCGTCGGCTTTCGGATCGAAGAACGGCGGCTGCATGATGCCGGCCGGGAACACGATCTCGTTCATGTTCGGGCTGTAGTAGGCATTCACCGTCGGCGGCGTCATCCCCCATTCCGTGCGATCCACGGGTTTGCCGATCTTTTTCATTACCCGATCGACTTCGAACATGTCCGCGCGCACCACGTTCTGCGCGTACGAGGTCCGGTCGATCTTCAGGTTCGAATAATCACGCCACTTGTCCGGATACCCAATTTTGACCTGAAACGCGGCCAGTTTCTTCAACGCCTGGTCCTTTGTTGCCTGGTCCATCCAATCAAGCGTTTTGATTCGTTCCGCCAGCGCGTCCTTCAGGTTGTTGACCATTTCGAGCGCGCGAGCCTTCGCTTCCGGCGGAAATTTTTCAGCCACATACAGTTTGCCGAGCGCTTCGCCGATCTCGTCGTCTTCCTTTGTCACGACGCGTTTCCAGCGCGGCCTGATCTGCTTCGTTCCGCGCAGGGTCGCTTCGTAGAACCGGAAATTTTCGTTCACGAAATCGCTCGAAAGCATCGGCGCCATGTCGCGGATCAAATGCCAACGCAGATACGGCTTCCAATCTTCCACCGGGGTCGTCTTGAAAACTTCGTTGGCCGCTTTGAAGAAATCCGGCTGGCCGACGTTGATGTCGCCCGGATTGGTCAACTTCAATTCTTTCAGGAAATCCGACCAGTTCCAGTCCGGCGTCATCGTCTGCAGTTCCGCGAGCTTCATCTTGTTGTAATTCTTCTGCGGATCGCGCAGCTCCACGCGCGTCCGGGCCGGTTTCGCCAGCGAAGTTTCCAACGTCATGATTTTTTGCGCGTCTTTCGCCGCCTGGTCGGCCGGCGTGCCGGCGAGCGTCAGCATCTTCGTCACGTGCTCGACGTATTGGTCTCGCAGCTTCTGCGATGCTTCGTCGGTCTTCGTGTAGTAATCGCGGTCCGGCAATCCGAGCCCGCCCTGGAATGCTTGCGCGATGATTTTCGTGCTGTCTTTGTCGTCCTGGCCCGAAAGAAATCCGAAAAACGCGCGCCAGCCCATCGCGTGGAATCGCCCGATTTCCTTCAGCACATCTTTTCGATCCTTCATTGCATCGATCTTTTTGAACTCGTCCTCGAGCGGCTGCGCTTTGGCCGCATCGATCGCCGACTCGTTCATCCCGCTCGCGTAAAAGTCGCCGACCTTTTGCACGTCGGCGGATGCCGGTTTGTCACCGCCTTTGGATTTTTTCGTCGAAGCAGAGGCGTCCGCCGGCGCGTTGCCGCCCGCCGCTTTCTCCGTGATCTCCTTGAGCGCGTCGTTGTTCTTTTCCGCCAGCTCATTGAACGAAGCCCAGCGCGAGAACTCCGGCGGGACCGGGTTCTTCTTTATCCAGCCGCCGTTGGCGAAGAGGTAGAAATCTTCAGCCGCCTTCACTGAGGTATCCATGTTGGCGGGATCGAGCGGTGGCGGGTTTTTGTCGACCTGCGGTTTGGCGGAAGCGTCTGTCGAAACATTCGGCGCGGTTGCCGGGCTTTGACCGGAAGCGGGTGGGGGACTTTGCTCGGCCGGCTTCTTCGCCGGTTCTTTGATGGTCGGCGGTTTGTCCGCGTCTTTGGATGCGGGCGATTTGTTCGGTTCGGTTTGCGCGAGCAGAAGGCCGGCTGCCAGCAATCCAGTGATCAGGAGATAGAGCGGCTTAAACATCCAACACGAAAGGATGAAACGCGGAGCTTGTCCAATTCCTTCATGCTCACCTTGCGTTCGTGCTCGTGCTCGATCCCCTCGTTCCCGATCTCTGTTTGGGAACGCACTTGGCCCGGTAACTCTGTTGCCCTCTGGCCAAGGAACGGCGCTCTCCAGATCGCCGATATCCCCCGACGGCGGTTTGTAAACCGCCGCTCCTTGCCTGCCAGCCGTAGGCTTGGCGAAGGCAGATCTTTTTGAACGCCTCGCCCTCAGACCATTTCCAATCCCGCATCCGATACAACTATGGCACCCATCCTGCCCCTCTATTAATAATGAGCGCCCCGCGACTCCGTTTCCTGTTCATCGCCGGCGTCCTCTGTCTTGGCCTCGCCTCCGGTACTTTCGGCAAATCGAAATCGTCCTCGAAACCATCTGGCAAAAGCTCTTCGAAAACCTCCGCCAAACCTGCCGCCTCGCCCTCGCCCACGCCAAACAAAGACTGGCAGGTCATCAAGGTCGGCCCGCGCGATTATCTCAGCGTCGATAACATCGCGAAATTCTACGGCCTCATCGGCAACGTCGATTCCACCGGCAAGAGCGTCGTCCTCAACAACGGCCGCAACCAACTCCAGGTCACCCTCGACAGCCGCGAATGCATCGTGAACGGCATCCGCAACTGGCTCTGTTTCCCCGTCATCGCGCACGACAACAAGTTCCTCGTCTCGCGCATCGACCTGGCCAAGACGATCGAGCCGCAGCTCCGGCCCCACATGATTCAGCGGAGCGGCAGAATCCAAACCATCGTGCTCGATCCTGGTCACGGCGGCTACGACAAGGGCGCTGCCAGCTCTTTCGGGAACGAAAAAGATTTCGCGCTCGACGTTGCCCGGAAGCTTCGACCCATGCTCCAGGCGAAAGGGTTCAAGGTCATCATGACCCGCGAGAACGACGTCTTCATCCCGCTCGAAGTGCGCGCCCGAATCGCGAACGCGACCAGGGATTCGATCTTCGTCAGCATCCATTTCAACGCCACCAGCACCAATCCGAGCGCGACCGGGTTTGAAATTTTCTCGCTCACGCCGCGCGGCGCGCCTTCCACCAACGACGACTCGCTCGCACTCCATTTCGTCAACATGCAGGCCGGCAGCCCGATGGAAGCACAGAGCTTCGAGCTGGCGGCCGTCGTTTATCACTCGATGTGCGGCCATTTCCTCCAGGAATTCGATCGCGGCATCAAGCGGGCCCGGTTCGCCGTCTTGCGGCGCGCGCAAATTCCGGCGATCCTTGTGGAAGGCGGTTTCCTCAGCGAACCCGGGGACGCCAAGCGCATCGGCGACCCCGAATGGCGCAAGCAACTCGCCGATTCGATTTGCGTCGGCGTCGAAGGCTACCGAGCCTTGGTGGAGAAAAAGCAACGTCCGATGCTTGTCGCCGAGTACCGCGCCCAGGCCGCCGGCGAAATCACCGTCGTCGATCTCGCGATGCCGCCGTCGAAACTCGAGCCGGCCGCGAACCCTCAGTTCATTCCCGTTATGAACCCCGCGCCGTCGCCAACAGCCGCTGCGCGGCCCACCAGGCCGCCATCTGTCAATCCTCTCGAGGAGCCGGAACCGTAGCCTGTAGGGCGGGCGCATCGCCTGCCCGAACGGCAACCGGAGCGGTTGCCCTACAATCTCGTACCGCGTTTCCGATTGACCCTCAACGCCCCCACTCGTTAGGCTCGCGCGAATTCAACCGGAGGAAACCTATGAAAAAATACTTCACCGTTGCAGTGACCGCTTTGCTTGCGACCGTCGCCGTCTCTTTTGCCGGCCCTGATAAAGCCGCAATGGAAGCCAAGGAAAACGCCGCCTGGCAGGCCTACAAGGACAAGAAGGCCGATGCCTTTCAAAAGGTCGTCGATAAAGACATCAAATGCGTTTACGACTTTGGCGTCGCCGACATGCAAAAGGAATTGACCGACATGAAAACCGCGGATCTCAAATCGTTTGCGATCACTGATTTCACGATGTTCACCGATGAGCCGGATGTCGTCGTCGCCACCTACACGGTGAAAATAGGAGGCAGCAGCGGTGGCCACGACATGACCGGCACCTACAACGCCGGTACGGTTTGGAAACAGGAAAAAGGCGAATGGCTCGCCATTTTCCACACGCACACTAAACAAGCCGTCGTCACGAAATAGCACTTCGGTGTCGTGGCGCGTGTCCTCACGCGCATCCGTTGCCCGTTTGCGGCTGGAGACAGCCGTCGCTACACCACTTGTCACTTGTCACTGGTCACTGATCACTTTAGCGTCAGCTAAGGAGCGGGGGAGCCGAATTGGCTGAGACGTCCTGGACGAACCCCTTGAACCTGATGCGGGTAATTCCGCCGAAGGGAGCGAGGCAACAGTAGGATATTTCAGCCATGCGTTTTCCCTGCATGGCTTTTTTGTTTTATGAAGACTTTATCATCCACAGATTCCCTCGGTCCCGATTTCACAGATTCAGAAACAAATAATCTGCGCGAATCCTTGGCGAGCCGAAGTGCCACGAAGGCTGCTCCAAAATCTGTGGACGACAAATCTGCTTTGCCAAACTCCCGCAAGATCTACGTCTCCGATCTCCGCGTGCCCTTCCGCGAAATCTCTCTCGCCCCGACGAAAAACATCTCTGGCGAAATCGAAGTCAACGAACCTGTCCGCGTCTACGACACCAGCGGTCCCTGGGGCGACCCCGCCATTGCGCTTGAGGTCGAACGCGGCCTCCCATCACTTCGTGCCGATTGGATCCGCGCCCGCGGCGACATCGAAGAAATCGAAGGACGCGTCGTCAAGCCCATCGACGACGGATATCTTTCCGCTGCGCATGCCCAGCACGCTCGAAAGAACGGAAGCTCCAAATCCCAAGCTCTAAGCTCCAGAGAAGCTCCAAATCGCAAGCTCCAATCCTTCAATCACGCGCAGCGAAAACCTCTTCGCGCCAAGAACGGCAACGCCGTCACGCAATTAGCTTACGCGCGCCAGGGCCTCATCACCCCCGAGATGGAATTCATCGCCATCCGCGAAAATCTGGGGAGCGCACGCGCCTCGCGTGTCCCGGTCGGCGCCTCGCCGAACGGCTCTGAAATGGCCCGCAACGACCTGGGGCACCAGCACGCCGGTCACTCTTTTGGTGCGAGTATTCCGAGCGAGATCACCGCAGAATTTGTGCGGGCGGAGGTCGCCCGTGGCCGCGCCATCATTCCCGCCAACATCAACCACCCCGAATCCGAGCCGATGATCATCGGCCGCAATTTCCTCGTAAAAATCAACGCCAACATCGGCAACAGCGCCGTCGCGTCCTCGATCGAGGAAGAAGTCGAGAAAATGCGTTGGGCCACCAAATGGGGCGCCGACACCGTGATGGACCTATCCACGGGCAAAAATATCCACGCCACCCGTGAATGGATCATTCGCAACAGTCCCGTCCCCATCGGCACCGTACCGATTTATCAGGCACTCGAAAAAGTCGGCGGCCGCGCCGAAGAACTAACCTGGGAAATTTATCGCGACACCCTCATCGAACAGGCGGAGCAGGGGGTCGATTACTTCACCGTCCACGCCGGCGTCCTATTAAGATACATCCCGATGACCGCACGCCGCGCCACCGGCATCGTCTCGCGCGGCGGCTCCATCATGGCTAAGTGGTGCCTTGCCCATCACCAGGAAAGCTTTCTCTACACAAAGTGGGACGAGATCTGCGAGCTCATGGCCGCCTACGACGTCAGCTTCTCCATCGGCGACGGTCTCCGGCCTGGTTCCATCGCCGACGCAAATGATGAAGCGCAGTTCGCCGAGCTTTACACCCAGGGGGAACTTACCCAGCGCGCTTGGAAACAGCATGTGCAAGTGATGAACGAAGGCCCCGGCCACATTCCCATGCACATGATCAAGGAGAACATGGAGAAACAACTCGAGTGGTGCGACGAAGCGCCGTTCTACACTCTCGGCCCGCTCACCACCGACATCGCGCCTGGCTACGATCACATCACCAGCGCCATCGGCGCCGCCATGATCGGCTGGTACGGCTGCGCCATGCTTTGTTACGTCACGCCGAAAGAACACCTTGGTTTGCCAAACAAGAAAGACGTCAAAGACGGCGTCATCGCCTACAAAATCGCAGCTCACGCCGCCGATCTCGCCAAAGGTCATCCCGGCGCCCAATACCGAGACAACGCCATCAGCAAGGCCCGCTTCGAGTTTCGTTGGGAAGATCAGTTCAATCTCTCGTTAGACCCCGAGACCGCTCGCGAGTTTCATGATGAAACCCTTCCCATGGAAGGGGCGAAATCAGCTCATTTCTGCTCAATGTGCGGTCCCCATTTTTGCAGCATGAAGATCACAGAGGATGTAAGAAAATACGCCGCGGAGAACGACATTGATGAAGTTACGGCGATCGATCATGGATTGCGCCAGAAAGCTGCAGAATTTCAGCACAGCGGAGCAGAAATCTATTCCAAACCATGACGAATGGAGCCGACTGGGAATCAGATCGGGGCCATTCGGCTCTTTTTTACGTGCCCCTCTGGCCACGAAGCTCGTGCATTAACTGTAGAATTCCTTCTCGAATCTCAAACAGTTTCCGGCGCGCTTCGGTCATAACCTCGCCAGGTAGTAGCCCCTTCTGCGCAACCGTTGCGAGCGCAGCCTGCGCTTTGTGCAGGTGATTCAGTGCACGTTTCAGATAGGCGACCGTGAGGGCGGAGTCGTGAAAGCCCTCGCCGCGCGCGATCCCATTCAAGGCGCCGCCCAGCTTTACGCTCGCGGTTTGAAATTCGAAGACGAATGCGTCGAGGTCTTCATCACTCAGCTCATCCTCGTTTAGCTCCTCGACGACACGGTGAAACTTCATCGCACACTCGAAGGCGCGATGCTGTAACGGATGACGCAGGTCGCCGGTGTCGGTGCGAATCCAATCAATCCCTTCGCGATGTGGGTCGGGTTCCGGTTCCGGCTCTGCCAACGCCTCCGCGCAGGCGCGATTCATCTCTTCGATCCAGCGTTCTCGTTCTTCGGCTTCCTCTTCGTTGAGCTCGCGGTCCCAGCCCATGTGTTTGGCGATAATGGCCTCGGCTTCATCTGAATCGCCGTACTTCTCGAGTAACTCTCCGTATTTCGCCGTGCGAGCCTCCGATTCTCGGAGAAAGCGTTCGTAATCGTGCTCGTCCCATGGTTCCTCGTGGTCTTTTTGACCGCGCTTATGCTGTTCCACCGCGTTCGTTAGTCTCTGTAGAAAAGTCTCCATCGCCTGAGATACGTCGCGCCCGCGTTGTTCATTTTCTTCCGGAGTCAGCTGCCATTGCGGCGGAGAACTCGTAAGGTGGTAGTCCACGCTTTCGATCACGACGCGGCCGTTGGTCTGGCTGAACCACTCAAGATAGAAGGAATTCGCCAGATGCTCGGGCGGCTTGTCTTCGCGCTTCGACATCGCGTAAGCCTCCTCGACTGAAACGTCGAGAACGCGCGCTTTGCGCGAAGCCGTGAGATCACCAACCACGCCATGTTGCTGTCGCGGGAGCGACTCGAGACGTGAATCGGCAGAGCGACGGCCGCGGTTGCTGAAGGTGAGCAGGCACCCGGCAAGATCGGGATGCGCGTTTCCCTGCAATTCTAGCACCAACGGTTCCGATTGACCTTCGAGCCAGATTTTACCGCGAACAATTCCTTTGCTGCGATTATCAATCTCGCCGCGCACCACGCTGTCGTGAATCCGGAGAGCCATTCGTAATGCGAAATCTAAGCCCCCGCGTGGCAGTATGCGAGCCGTAGCCGCTCCGCTGTGTCGCGCTCCGATTGTCGCGTCCGCTGTCCTCAGCAGAACTCTAGCCGCGTCGCTGTCCAACGCGTTCCTTCCGGGGAGCGGTCGCCGCGGCGACTTGGTTTTGGTATCTTACCGAAACCAACTTTTGAATCGGCGAACGCTGCTGAACCGCATCGCGGCACAGATCGAACCTTGACTCCGCTCAATCGCCGCCAGTTGTCAGTATACGTGATCCACGTATAGAATGCTATTGGTATGCCCTATGGAACACGTGGTCGGGTTCGACGTGCACGCTCCAGAGCGAGCGGATTCAATCTTAGCGATCAATTGCGAGCTTGGCGACACAAGCACAATCTGTCGCAGAGCAAAGCTGCGCTGAAACTGCAAATTTCAAAACGCACGCTGCAAGAATGGGAACAAGGCCGTTCCGAACCGGAAGGCCTCGCGCGAATCGCCGTTTTGAAGATCGTCCGGTGACCCTCGCCGAGAACGGTAACGCCTCCGACGTTTTGCCCAGAGAAACGGATGTTCGAAGAAAATCTGCATTGCTGCGGACGGTAGCGTTGCCCCAACATTATCCTATACGTGAATCACGTATAGGATCCGTTCGCCCGGAGGCGACAACGTCGGAAAATTAGCTCTTCGTGGGGCGAGCGATGCCGCCGAGAACTCCGCAGCGATGTTTGCTCGAAGGATAATTTGTTGCTGGGACGTGCCGGCAATCCGCGTGATCCCAATTCATGCTATACGTGAACCACGTATAGCCTACGTGCGCCGGGAAGTCACCGAGGATTTGGGAAGATTAGCTCGTCGGCGCAAAGGAAGAACTAAAGAACGCAAAGTCCGAAAGCTGGACAGCGGTCGATTATTCTGAAAGCTGGACCGCGGTCGAGGAGGCGATTCGTTAGTAATGCTGTCCGACGTATTCCCACATCTGGTGATGCCAGTAGGGCCAGTCGTGCCCGCCGTCCGGGCCCCAGTCGTCGAGATGGTGGGCGATGCCGCGATTTCGTAGGACCTCGGACATTCGATAGGTCGGGCCGCTGTTCTCCCATGGGCCACTGCCGGTGACGAGGCGGATGTCGCAGCTCGCATACTGCTGGAGAAACCAGGGATCGTTCTGGTTCGCCATGTAATCGACCGGATTATTGAAGTAGAAGTTGTCGTCATACATGCCGTCCATGGAATCGCGCATGTCGTAGATGCCGGAGAGGGCATAGCAACGCTTCACGTGGTCGGGATGCTTGAAGAGAGTGTTGGCGGCGTGATAGGCCCCGAGCGATGCGCCCAGCGTGGCGATCCCGATGCCCGACGTCTGGCATTGCGAATCGATGAAGGGGAAGACTTCGTTCGCGATATACGCATCGTATTGCGCCTGCATCCAACTGCGATGAAACGGGTGCGCGCCTTTGTTGGCGAACGAATCGCTTTGCACGCCGTTGATGCAGAAGATGCGGATCCGTCCCTGCTCGATGTACGGGCTGAGGGTGCGGATCATGCCCTGGCCCTCCTGCTCGTTCTCATCGCCCATGCTGGTCGGGAAGGCGAGAATGGGCGCGCCATAATTGCCGTAAATCGCGACGCCCATCTCGCGGCTGAGACGATGTGAATACCAACGTTGATGGTCGCGATGCATAGCTAGCGAGAATAGCCGGTCGATTATTTCGCACAAGGCCGGGGTGCCTGTAGCACCGCGATAGATCCTTCCGGGGAGCACACGCGCCCTCGCGTGTTGGCGATGGCGCCTCGCCATCGCGAACTTTCTCTGCTAAAACCGCATCATGAAACACAAAGTCGTCTCCCGCGCCGACTGGCTCGTCGCGCGCAAGGAACTCCTGCAAGCGGAGAAGGAATTAACGCATCGCAGCGACGAACTCGCGCGGCAGCGTCAGGAATTGCCATGGGTCCGGATCGATAAGGATTATCGCTTCGAGACCGACGCCGGCACGGCCTCGCTCGCCGATCTTTTCCGAGATAACTCTCAGCTCCTCATCTATCATTTCATGTTCGGCCCCGATTACACGGCCGGCTGTCCGGCCTGCTCCTCGATCGCTGACGGCTTCAACGGCATCGCCGTCCACCTGGCCAACCACGACGTGATGCTCTGGGCCGTCTCGCGCGCCCCGCTCGCGAAGCTTCAGGTCTACAAAAAACGTATGGGCTGGACCTTTCCCTGGGCCTCTTCGTTCGGCAGCGACTTCAATTTCGACTTCAATGTTCAGTCAACCGAAGAGCAACAGCGCAAGGGCGGCGCCGAGTACAACTTCGAGCGGGAAGAAGTCTGGCGACCGGAGGAATCGGAAGGCGTCGTTACCTTCGCGAAGATGTCGGGAACGGATCCGGCCACCTATGTGCGCGACAAACCGGGCATGAGCGCGTTCGCGCTCGAGCACGGCGCCGTCTACCACACCTATTCCGCCTATGCCCGCGGCGTCGACGCTCTCTGGGGTATGTACCAATGGCTCGACCGCGCCCCCAAAGGCCGCAACGAAACCGGCCTTTGGTTCCGCCGCCACGACGAATACTGACAAATCTTTCCTGCCCGCGAATGACGCGGACGAACGCGAATCAACCTCTAGCCGCGGCGCTGTGTCGCCGTGAAATCTGACTCAAAAAACCATTGCCCCTGAACCTCGCCAGCATATAGAAAGCGCTACCCAAACCGTTTCTCCCTTTCATGTGCCGACTTTTGCTCGTTCTACTTTCCGTTCTGTCACTGATCCCGCTCGGCAGCGTCGTCGCTGGCCAGATTCGCGAGTTCGATCTCAAAACTTTGGAACGACTCGGGAACAAACTGGTGCGCGCGAGCCAGCGTCCCGATCGCGGCGCGAGTGATCCGGTCCGGAAGCGGGCCATGGAAACGGCCAAGGCGGCTCTGAAAAACAAGCTCTTCAGCGTTAACTACGATGCCGTCGTCCTGAAGGACCCGGATGGCGGCGGCTTTCTCGTTTACGGCCTTGCCCTCGCGGACACCCAACGAGTGACGCAGACCGGCGGTCACTTTCGAGTCACCGTTTCGGCAGACGGCCGCACTGTCGAACGAATCGATTTACTCTCAGCCTTCATCCAGGACAAGCTGGTAAAAGGGAAAGAGCTTGCCGCCATCGTCAGCTCGCAGAACTCCAGCAATCTTCCCGCCGAGACCTGGCTCTACACCAGTTACGTCTATCGCATCCCGGTTGCTCTCGTCACCAGGGATGGCGCTTACTGGGTAATCGAAGGCGGCACCATTCAAAGACTCTCCAAAGCCGAGATGGAGCTAAAACGGAAATGAGCGCGCGCGCCGTCCTCTTCCTTCTCCTTCTTTCTCTCAACGCGAACATCGCCGCCGCCGGCGAGATTCGCGAATTCAATGTCTCGACCCTCGAACGTCTGGGAAACGAGCTAATTCATGAAAGCCAGCGCCCGGATCGCGGAGCTACTGATCAAGTCCGAAAGCAAGCGAGGCAGACAGCCATCCCGGCTTTACAAGGCAGGCTGTTCAACATCCACTACGATTACGTCGTGCTGAGTGATCCTGACGGAAAACGCTTTCTCGTTTACGCGCTCGGCACGACCGGCAAACGCGATGAGGTCGTTCTTGGCGGTCACCTCCGCGTCACCGTGTCAGCCGATGGCACCCGGGCGGAGCGGATAGACGCTCTTTCGCAGACGTTGATGATTGACAGCCCGCGCACAGCAGGAGTACCGGCCGGATTTCATATGACCGCTTTGTACGTCAATCAAATCGTAAGCAACCGACCAGTTGAAACTTTTGTTTACCTCGCCAATCTCACGAAGAAGAACATCTATGTTGGCACGCCAGACGGCAAGATGTGGCTCGTCGGGAAAGGCAGGATGAAAGTTGACACCTCCAAACCCAGCAACAAAACCGAAGCCGGCGCTGCCCATAAAGCGTTCGATCGATAATTGCAGGCGTGATATGCGCATCGCTCCTCTCCTCTCGGCAATCCTGAGTTTCGCGATACCCGCATTCGCCGGAGAGATCCGCGAGTTCGACTTGAAGACGGTGGCGCAGCTTGGGCGCGAAATGAATCGTGTCAGTCAACGGCCGGACAAGGGAGCGACAAACGATATCCGAAAGCAGGCGCAGCGGACTGCAATCGCTACGTTAAAAGGTCGGCTCTTCAAAATTCGATACGACTTCCTCGTCGTGGACGATCCTGACGGCAGCGGCTTTCTTGTTTACGCGATGCCGAACAAGCCCGGCCAGGTCGTGCTGGGCGGCAACTTCCGGGTCAGCGTTTCGGCCGACGGCAGCAAAGCCGAGCGGGTGGACGCGATGGCCCGCACGTTGTTGCCTCAGTTCAAGCCACCGAAAGGATTGGAAGGCCAGAAGCCGATCGCCGTTACCATGTCACAGATTGTCAGCAACCGACCCTTGGAGACTTGTGTTTACACGAGCCTGCACTACAAAGTCATGGTCTCGGTCGGCATGGTGAACGATAACGCCAAAGTCTGGATGTTCGTTGGCGACAAGATTTACGAAACGACGCCCGAATTACTCCGCTCGCTCGGCATCGAGGATACGAAGAAGAAATGAGACCGGGCGCCGTTCGCACATGAGAATTGGAATCATCGGCGCCGGAAGCATGGGACAGATCCTTGCCCGCCACCTAGCTCGGCTCGGCCATCAGGTCTCGATCGCGAACTCAAGAGGACCGGAGAGCCTGACCGCCTTGGCGGCTGAGGTTCGCGCGACCGCCGTTTCCGTTGTCGACGCAGCCGCAGCCGGAGAAATCGTCATTCTCGCGATCCCAACCAAGGCCGTCCCCGATCTTCCACGTGACCTCTTTGCGAACCTACCGGACAACGCCGTTGTTATCGACATCGGCAATTATCATCCCGAGCTTCGCGACGGTCGCATCGATGCGATCGACCGAGGCATGCCAGATAGCCAATGGGTCGCGCAGCAGATCGGACGTCCTGTGATCAAGGCGTTCAACAACATCCTCGCCGAAAGCTTACTCGAGAAAGGTGTCCCGAGGGGGACGAAAGGGCGGATAGCTCTCCCGGTCGCCGGCGATTCATCGGATGCCAAGACACTCGTGCTTCGCTTCGTCGACGATCTCGGCTTCGACCCCATCGACGCAGGTGATCTGGATAACTCCTGGCGGCAACAGACTGGAACACCCGCCTACTGCCAGGACCTTGAAGCTGCCGCTCTCCGCCGCGCCCTCGCCGAAGCCGATCGGACCCGGATCGCCGATTACCGTGCCGAACAGGAAGCCCGTCTCAGAAAGTTAATGGCCGCGCAGAAACCGCCAGGCGGCTCGGACCTGTAGCCGCCTCGTTCTGCTCGCCAAGCGTAGCGATGGCGTTCTCGCTATGGCGAACTTCCAATGATACAATTGCCGCCAGTTCTCATGAGCACGATCACTGAGATCCAGGAAGCGATCGAAAAATTACCTTCGAGCGAGAAATCGGCGCTCGCGGCCTGGCTTCAGTCCAAGGACGAGCCGATCATGTCCGAAGCGGAAGAGACCGCGCTGCTCGCGCGTCTCGATAAAGCCGCGGCCGAGCTTGATGCGGGCAAAGGCGTTCCCCTCGAACGTGTCCGCGAGAAAATTCGTGGATGGGCTGGAAAATAATCTTCGCTCTACAAACGCTCGAAGAACTCGAGCAGATTGTCCGCTTCATCGCGCAGGACGATGCCGAAGCGGCGCTTCGGTTCGGCGATTATCTGGCAAATCGCGCGGAATCATTGGTGAATTTCCCCGATCTCGGAACACCGTATCGCAGGCGAATTTGACTCGATCGTTTACGCGAACATCTGGAAGTGCCATAATTCCGCCATGAGCACGCGCGAATTGATCGAGAAGGAACTTGCCGCGCTCCCAGAGCCCTTGCAGCAAAAGGTCTATGACTTTGCGGTGCGATTAAGGAAAACAGCCCGCGAAGAATCCTTTAATGGCGCGGGGCTGAGCGATTCTGTCCTCGCGCGTGAGTGGAACTCCCCAGAAGAGGATGCCGCGTGGGCAAACCTGTAGCCGGCGAAATCGTCATCATTCCTTTCCCACAGACTGATTTGCAGGTGGGAAAACGCCGGCCTGCCTTTGTTCTCGTCGATCTTCCGGGGGACGACCTGATTCTCTGTCAGATCACGACTCGAGCGCGACCTGATAATTCGTCGATCGAATTAGACGCTTCTGATTTCGAGCGTGGCCAACTAAGCCAGCCGAGCTTTATCCGGCCGCAACGGCTCTTCACCGTTGAGCAGCAAGTGATTCTTTACTCGGCTGGAAACGTTTGGTCCCCGAAACTGGCCGAGGTGCTAGCCAAAACGCGCGAGCTTTTCGGATAAAAAATCGGCGACCAAAGTGCCCTTCTCGTCACTTGTCACACGCCTGCCGAGCCGTAGCCTTGGCGAAGGCTGGTCACTTGCTCGCTTTTGATGCTTTTCTTGTCAACGCAGACTGACCCCATTTTTCATTTGGTCAATGACGACCAGCGGCCAGAGCTTTCCTTCAACAACAGAAAACAAAAACTCCTATGTCTACTGATTCACAAAAACTCCGCGGTAAAGTCGCCATCGTCACCGGCGCATCCAAAGGTATCGGCGCAGCCATTGCGACCCACCTTGGTCACGCCGGTGCTTCCGTCGTCGTCAATTATTCCTCGAGCAAAGAAGGCGCGGATCGCGTTGTCGCTGACATCACCAGCCAGGGCGGCAAAGCCATCGCCGTGCAGGCGAACGTCTCGCAGAAACCCGATATCGATCGCCTTTTCGCCGAAACCATAACCGCCTTCGGCCGCGTCGATGTTCTCGTCAATAACGCCGGGATTTTTGACTTCAAGCCGCTGGCCGAAGTGACCGAGGAACACTTCCATCGGCAGTTCAATCTCAACGTGCTCGGCCTTCTCCTCGTCTCGCAGAAAGCAGCCGAAGTCTTCGGCGCGGACGGCGGAAGCATCATCAACATCAGTTCCGTCGCTGCCGTGAGCCCGGCGCCCGGCGGGTCCGTCTACTCCGCCACGAAAGCAGCAGTCGATGCCATCACGAGTTCGCTCGCGAAAGAACTCGGGCCGCGCCGGATCCGGGTGAATTCGCTGAACCCCGGCATGGTCGAGACGGAAGGCTTTCATTCCGCCGGCATCGCCGGATCGGACTTTCAGAAAACCGTGGAAGCGCAAACTCCGCTGGGCCGGATCGGTCAGCCCGACGACATCGGTCCCGTCGCAGTCTTTCTCGCCTCCGAGGATGCGCGCTGGGTCACCGGCCAGACTCTCCTCGTCTCCGGCGGCCACCAGTGAATCTTGTTCGATGAGACCACGATTCTTTCCGCAATCCGGTTTCCGCTATCCGCAATTCTTGCCTGCTTTTCCTTGCCAACGTTGGGCCGGTTTCGCTAAAGACTCTAATGGCCTGTGATGAACCTTCTGTTTGACGACGTTCACAGACTGACAGCTGCTGGCTCTTTTTTGATCGCCTAAACATGTCTGAAAACGACGGAAGTTTGAGTGGCGGCACTCTTGACTTCGACTGTGCGCCCGACGACGCGGTTTTCTTTAAGGTTGTTCAACCTGTATTGCAGCGATCAATGGGACAGATCAGCGCGGTAGTCGATTCGTTTGTGCAGGCTATAAAGCATCTCGAAGGCGTCGAGGATGATAGAGCGATAATATTAGTATGCGCGCTCTTGCTTGAAAACAGTGTCGATACATGTCTTAAAGCGGTTGGTCCGAAGTATCACCAGATCGAGAAAGATCGGGATGTGACTTTTTCGATGAAGACTCGCGTTCTAAAGGTTCTTTGCCTTGTTCCACCAAAGCTCATTGACGGGATCTGGCCGATTCGGAAAATTCGGAATGAGTTTGCGCACACCCTAAGCATCAGAAGCTTCGACCAGGTCAACGCGAAGCTTTTCCAGGCGCTAGACACGCAACGCCAAGGTATATTTACGAACTTTCGGGCGAACGCTAGCCGTCGTGACGCGGTAATTGAAATGACGAAAGCCATCTTGATGGGTCTTCAAGTATTTCGACTGCATCTCGATATGCTACGACGTCTTCTTAAGACTGCGGAGTTCCATAACCTCTTCGAAAAGTTCTGCAAAGTGACTTCCGACTAATAGTTGCTCGACAGGATTCACGATAGCCGATCGTGTCACCTTAGAATTCCCTCGTGCTCGTAATGAACGAACGTCTTATTCTCGGGGAAAAGGTCTTCCCATTCGACGGAGTGTTCGTCTCGCAGCTTATCTAAATACGCGTCAAAAGCCGCCTTCGTGAATATCAAGAGATGGGAAATTGTGTATCCGATGTAACGGACAACAACTCTCTTTTCTAAATACAGACTACAATGGTCGACTTGATGCGGGGCTTGGATCAAAGCGCCATCTGCCGAGTAGTTCGCTGCCCAGAGGGTATTGTCTGGTATAACAAGGATAGGAAAAACGACAGTGGCATTTACCGTGTCACCTCCCAGTGATGAGTGACCGGCAGAACCGATTAGGTCGTACGAAGATCCAATAGCTTGGGACCATTTGTCGTAGGTTTCAGAGTCACTGTTTACGATCTGAGTCTCGGAGCGCCTCCCGTCTTGCAGAGCTTTTCCGACTTGAGTTGCAGATTTGCCGACCGGCTCGTTAGAATGAAAAATCTGATTTCTGGCTCGATAAATGTCGCCGCTCTCAACCGGATGGGAATGACGGCGTCCAAGAATCACTTCATGATAGCTCTCGCCGGTCATTCTTGGCACTTGGCTGATCAACAACGGGAAGCTTTCCTTGAGATTCTTGCATTCAACAGCGAGCTTGAGATGGCAAATAGCGTGTGTGATCTCGGCTCGAATATCATATTGTCGATCCTTGCTAGTGACAGGATCTGTATAAGTGCCTCCATGCGATGGGCGAATTCCGTGTGAAACGAAAGAGTTGAATACATCGAGCTCCAACTGGAAATCCGATGTCTCCAAATATTTTCCTAAATCATCGGCTGTGATCGGATCAGAGAGTAGTCTGGCCATAGGACTCCTTTCATCTCGCGGTAAAAAAGGAGTTCTGCAACCAAGTAGTGAGCGATTCGAAGGTCGTCGCTCTGGCCGATTTTTCGGCTAACTTCCACGCGCAATGCGGCTGGAGGGAAAAGAAGAGGAACGAAGACGTCAGTCTGTGATTCTCGCTCAATGATTGCAATGCGATTCCGTAAAGAAAAGGACGAGAATCGCAGACTTTCTCTCCTCCGATCAGCGCCGGCTCCGACGTTTACTTTTCCAGGTCATAAAACGCAAACTTGCTTCGGTTTGGATTGTGCGCACATATTTCGAGTGCCTGTTTTCCGTTTTGGCGTCCGTGCTCAACCGACCGTGAATAACCCTAGGTATGCCACGTGGCAGCCCGCGGATCTCATTGCTTTTATCGTCGCGGAAAATGGGCCTGCAGCTGAGGGAAAATTCGAAGCGAAGGTTGCGAGGCTACATTGGAAAATTCTGGAGTGGAGACTTCGAGATCAATTAATCGAGGAACGTGTCCGCAAAGCGGGGGGTGAAATACTTCGCGCTTACGAACTCGCGCTGAAGCGAGGCGAATGGTACCGCATCGACTCCGAGCATTTTATGGCTGACACGATGGCGAGAAACCCGATGTCGCCACCCCGACCCGACGAGTCATTTCTCGATAGCATCGTCATTCGTGCTGGCGGCCGACGCTTGACCGACGAAGAGCGTGCTAACGATTCGGAAGAGAACGCCGACTACCTCCTTGACGACTATGTCATCGAAGCGAAGGACATCCAAGAAGAGCGGCTTTCGAAGGAGCAATGTCACCACAAGATCGCGGAGATTTTTTGGCCGTATTTCGAGGAAGCTGGCGTAGTCCCATCGATCCCAGCGTTCTCTCCGCTGAAGATCAACAAAGGTATGTTGACATACTTTCTCAGCCAATTGAGCAGCGGATCAAAAAGGCGCGTCGACAAGTAAAAGCAACAATCGCGCGGCTCAGCTCGCAAAAAAGGAACGGAGGAATTATCCTCCTGAACTCAGGCTATTGTTCCCTAAGCCATAGTATTTTCGAACAAATCGCGACCAACTCTGTTCGAAACGCGAAATACATTCAACTCGTCGTTTGCATTACTACACAAGCGCACACTAACGGGTTCGACTGGTACATGAATTGGGAGTTTTCTCCGAAGCGCCACCGCACACACGCGGAAGAGAAAATCTTCAAAGCGTATGACTACGTTTTACACGATCTGATGAGCCGCTGGGGTACAACGGGATTTTTATCTCCAAGCCGGCACCAGCCACTGGCAGAGCCCGTCGCGTTCGATTACGAAGGCAAGACATTCGTCTGGGACCCCGGTCTTGCCCCGTTTTCATCTCCGCAGATGGCGGAGGTCATGAGACGCCCGTGAATTCTATTAAGCCGAAAGATTCAAAAGATCGATAAGATATGAAATTGCGCCATCCGGGTCGTACTCGTATCGAACGATCGCGTCGGTCGCCAGGGCAATCAGGGGCGTGACTTCATCGAGGCGTACGAAAAGCGTATCGCCTTCTATCGAGAGCGGCCCGTCAGACAATACGTCGAGATCACGGTTGATTTGCGCGTCAAAATTATTCTCAACTTCCGAAGGACTCATAAATTCGATGACATCTTGGGAAGTTGGAAGGGGTCAGCAACTGTCTTAGATCGCAAGGGTAAATTCAGGGTGTTTGAGCAGGTGGTTGGTGAGGACGATGAGC